>SESA01000006.1_pt1 | contig 195701 bp, 151 predicted proteins | sample 3171451 | NCBI WGS metagenome assembly SESA01 (sample SAMN06051862, study PRJNA518727) | freshwater metagenome | biome: subpolar coniferous forest; feature: holomictic lake; material: water; isolation source: holomictic Lake 227, 8 m depth | place: Canada: near Kenora, Ontario | collected...
AATTATCGTGCAGAAAATCTTTCAGGAAATGGAATCACCAGACAGGATGGTTGTGTCACCTGTTTGAGGTTTTTTATCACTGAAGGTTTTGGGAAATGGGTACCTTTGGATGACACCATGAAAAGCAGAAGAATTTAGTAAGGATTTTCTTATCAATACAAGAGTTGGTTGCTCCCTGCTTCAACATTAAACGCTTTGCCATTCACTTTGATGAAGACATTGATCGAACTCAGATTTGTAACCATGGTATGGTCTACTGAAAATTTGAGATTTTTAAAGGCATTGATATAATCCACTAATCCTATTTGTGTTGTGTAGTATATGTCCGGATTTTTAGAAATCATTTTGAAAAACTTCTCCACTTCTGCCCATTTGTTTCCAGCTCCTTCATATTCCCAACTGTGTCCCCAAACATAAAACAAGGCCAATGCATTCGCCTTTAGAAAATCATGTGTAAGCTGATAAAATTGTCCTGATTCTCTTCTGTCGTTTGCCGTGTCGTTGGGTATGTAATTTGTTTTTCCGAATAAATGAATGGTAGGTTGCCATCTAAGAAAATCAGTGGGCATACCAAAATTGTATGTATCTCCGACTGTTCTCGCGTATTCAATACCTAAACCGGTAATTGCCTCAATTACAAAATCGTTGGTATTGCCAAATGGATAGGACATTCCACGAACGGGATACGCTGTCAATCGTTCCAATTCTTTTCTGTCCTCCACCACTTCATAAATCACATCTATCTTCGACAAAGCAGTCAAATTTGGGTGATTTGCCGTATGACCAGATACTTCGTGTCCTTTGTATAGGCTTTTAACCTCTTCTTTGGTGAGATAATCCTTTGTGTCGAGTTTATTGGAATTGAGATGAAAAGTTCCGGTCAGGCCGTATTCGTTCATCAGTTTTACAAGCCTTCTGTCAGCAACCATCCCATCGTCGAAGCTCAAGATCAGTGCTTTTGTCTTGCCTCCGGGAAAAAGCATTTCTACTTTTGCCCCGATCCTTTTATAATCATCTGCATGGGAATCAATTGTTTGTGCTTTTCCTGTATGAAAGGTAATCATCAATGTAATAGCCAGTATGATTATTCTTATGTCAAGCTTCATATTTGAATGATTTATTTGATGGTCCTTACCATGCGAATATAGTTTAAAATCCGAATGGCATCGCCCTGTGGTCCGTGTCCTTCAGGAAATTGGCTTGCATCTCCGGTTTTGGGGTCGCTGCGCTGGCAGCCTGCTCCATGCACATCCGACCAGCCGCCGAACTCCGGCATATAGCCCATGCCACGACCAAAGCAGATATATGCAGCTGCAGCGCCACCACCCATCATGGATGCATGGGTGGTACTGCTCCAGTAACACGGATAATCTTCATTCCCGGCTTCATTGGTAATTTTGGTACAATTAAAAATTGGATCTATTGCCGGCGAACTTGTTGCTGCCGGGGAACGGGAGTAATCAACAATACTTTGCAACTCTTTTGTATCGGGCAGTCGCCAGTCGCTGTATCCTGCAAATTCAAAATTTTCGGCATAACCCAACGCATTTTCCCAGCTTATAGCTTGTGCATTATCATCTTGCATCCACATCAAGCCGGTCGCATTGTCACTGATTGTACCGTTTCCATTGTTGGTGTAATTATTTACGCCATAACTTGTATTTCCTCTGACATACCTGAAATAGAAAAGATTGGTAGTCAATTTTCCCGGGAAAATAATCGGATAGCCTTTAATACGCCCATCGGCAAAGTTTACTCCGAAAACAGCGTCGACATCTTCTCCGCAGGTTTTACTGACACTTCTGGTTGAAGAGACGAAATTACCATCGATGATACGGTCCCCGGCAGACACATCACCATAACCGAATTTGAAATAAGTTGTATCGATAAAAGGAGTCAGGCCAGAGCCTGATGTAGCCTCCACATTTGGGTCAAGTCCACTAAACTCAATGAGTGAATAAAGTTCTTTGATGGTCGGCAATCTCCAGTCGCTGTGTCCGCCCAGCCTGTAACCTGCATCTCCCGCCACTGCTGCTGCGTAACTTACTTTGTCCGATGCATTGATAATGCCATCACAATTATTGTCGGGACTTTGCTGCCACATCAAGCCGGTAACCATGTCGGTAACCGTTCCGTCGCCGTTGTTCACATAGTGCGGTGCATTTCCGGGGTACATGGCATTTTGACCCCAAAAGGCGTCACCATGAGCAGGCGATGGAATTTCGTTTAACGTATTATAGAACTTTGTTTGATTGGTGCCTGCTATTGGGTAATTTGTAATTTTGGGCAGATTGTCCACACTGTCCTTTTGGCTCGAACAACCTGTACCTACTGATGTTTCATCAGCAGATGTTGCTGATTTTTTACATCCTGTCATACCTGTGTTTAAAAGGAATAACATGCCGATCATAAGTGAAACTGCCCCTGAATAATTGATTTTTATCTTCATTTTTTTGTTTTCTATTATTATCCCGGAGACAAAAGTATTATTCAGGTGATCTTTCAAAAATTGGAATCACCCTATAGCATGGATATGTCACCCAATGATGGTTTTTTATCACTGAATGGTTTTGAGAAATTGGCAGATGGAGAGGCGGGAATAATTATTTCGCAAGTTGGGCCCTGGAGATGAATTGCCAGGCAGTTTGTTTATATCAGCAAATGTTAAAGCGCTTGCCCATGACCTCATAAAATTTTCCCTCTTTGACTTTATGACTTTGTGACGATCTCTTCCGGTATGTAATCTTGATTTCCTCCTTTGTCATGTTTATAACAAAACCAGGAAAAAGTCTGTAATCAGCTATAAACCGCCATGTTTCTCCGCAGGCTGGGTAGTCCCCATTCAGGGGCTGTCCGCACAGAAAGCAAAATTTTTCATTGCCCCCCGCTGACGTGCCGCATTTTGGACATTTAAAAGCGTTCATTTTGCCTCCGTTTCTTCAGTTCATATTTTGATTGCAAGAATAACTGCTGAACTCTTGTTTCGGGCGGGAACATACACAAAGGGCGGGCCATAAATAACCGGCATATACAGACTGTCCGGAATTTATCAGTTATTTGTCTGAATTTGAATGCTTACGAAAATATTTTTATTTTTTACTGATGTGATTTTACAGGACATCTGGAGGTACAATTCGATGTTACTTCTGAACAATTTCGCGGATAGGCTCAAAAACGCGTAGGGGAAAAGTGCCTTATGCTCTCAAAATCGATCACATAACAAAGCAATTATTTTTTCGTCACGCGTCGCGTGTCACCTGTCACGTTTTTTTTTCTAACTTTAACCTGTCAGTTATAAAGATCCATTTATTGTAAAACCTGGTTCCTAATACCTCGCACCATGAAAAAAATCACCCTCCTGCTTCTTGCAATGATCTCCTACGTCACATTCCAGGCCCAGAACTGGGAATGTGTGAACCCCTTTCCGCCGGCCTGGAATCTTACAGGCGTGCATTTTCCTGATGCCAGCCATGGTTACGTGGTAGGCGATTTTGGCACCATCCTCGCCACCACCGATGGCGGCACCAACTGGACACCCAGGGTATCGGGCACCAGCAAACAATTAAATGCGGTCTGTTTCCCCACCCTTGAGTCAGGTATTGCCGTCGGCATGGATGGTATCATCTTAAAAACCGAAAATGGAGGAAAAGATTGGGTCTCCGTGAACTCAGGCGTGACCGGTAATCTTTCATCCGTCGTTTTCACCAATGCTACCACAGGATATATTGCCGGCTGGTATGGGATCATCCTAAAGACCACCGACGGCGGATCCCACTGGAACGCCCTGAACACCGGGGTGACGAAAACATTGCTGTCCATCTGCTTTACCGAGGCGAAAACCGGCTTTGCCGTGGGCATGAATGGAACCATCCTTAAAACAACCGATGCGGGACTTACCTGGTCCCCGAAAAATCCGGAGTCGGATGTGGAACTCACCTCGGTTTGTTTCCCCGGTCAGAACACGGGGTACGCGGTGGGTAACGTGGTATTTTATAAACACCCCGAAGGCCCCGCAGCCGACACCAGCTATATCTATAAAACCATGGATGCAGGCGAAACCTGGGTGCTGCAGAATAAGATCGGCCCGGAACACTTCACCCTTCGCAGCATCTATTTCACCGACATCAACATCGGCTATGCGTCAGGAACCTACGGTTCATACTTTAAAACCGTTGACGGGGGCTTCAGCTGGCTACATGAACCCAATCCCGTCACACTGCAGCTGAACGCTGTTCTGTTCATCCAGCAGGGGCTGAACCACACGGGATATATCGTCGGAAGTGAAGGTCTCATCACGAAGACCGCTGACGGTGGAACAACCTGGACAAAGTTCATAAAAGGGAGCGAAAGCTGGTTTTCGGCCATCAGTTTCCCGACGGCCCAAACGGGTTACGCTGCGGGAGAAACAGGGACGATACTGAAGACCACCAGCGGGGGTTCCAACTGGGAGCCCCTCAATACCGGCATCAAAAGCAGGTGGCTGAAATCCATTACATTTTTCGTAACCACCAACCCGGAGATCGGGATTGCGGTCGGCGACAGCGGAACGATCCTAAAGACAACCGACGGCGGGGCAAACTGGGTGAAGATCTTTACCGACACCTACGAAACCCTCAGGGGGGTCACCTTTTCCGCCACCCCGCAAGGGGACCGGGGGATTGCGGTTGGCACAAACGGAATGATCTTGCGTACGATGGACGATGGAACGCTCTGGTATGAAATTCCTTCAGGGACGAAACAGCATCTGAATTCCGTTGATTTCATCGAACCCTCCACGGCTTTTATCGTAGGGGATACCGGCACCATGCTCAAATCCACCGATGGGGGTATCACCTGGTCTCATGTGCTGTCGGGGACTACCGAAACCCTGCATTCCATTTATTTTCCGGATCACACGACCGGGTATGCCGCAGGATCAAACGGGGTCGTTGTTAAAACCGTCGACGGCGGCACAACCTGGGCTCCGGCAGCCAGCGTACCGACTACGGTGATCTTTGCCATCTGTTTTCCTGATGTAAACACTGGATACGCCGCAGGGGGTGATTTTTCAACAGGAGGCGTCATTGCAAAAACAACCGACGGGGGTGCTTCCTGGACCACTTTAAATCCCCCGAACATCAACATGATGAGCGCAGCCTTTTTCACGGATGTCAATACAGGCGTTGTCGCCGGCTACGGGGGCGTCATCCTGAAAACCACGAACGGAGGAACCTTTGTTCCTGATATACCCACAGATGATCATGGCCTCATCGTTTATCCTGTCCCGGCCGGTGACCACATCACCCTCGTTTTGCCAGGCCATATCAGCCTGAAAAACGCAAGGGTTACTGTTTGTGATGTTCACGGTCGCACCATGCTCGTACAACCCGTTCTGAGCTTCAGCACACAGATCAGCCTCAACGGGTTCTGCAGCGGGATTTATTTCATAAAGTTCACCAGCGAAAATGAAAACCTGACCTCAAAAATAATAAAGCAATAACTCATGACCTTTTACTTTTTTATCCCCCACGCCATCAGCGCCTTTCCATGCCTGAGATAAAGCACCCCGTGATCGATCACCGGGTGTGAGAAATGCTCCTTCGTACCCTGGGTTATCGGGAACTTGCCTTTCAGCTCCAGTCCTGCAGCACCTGTTCCCACCAGGTTCATTTCGCCTTTCTGGTTGTAATAGTAGAACATCTTCCCGTCAGAGATCAGGGCACCGGTTCCGCACTTCAGCGTATCGGTTACCCGGCCTGTGGAGGCATCCAGGCTGTACATCGATTTTTTACTGTCGGTGCAGGTATAGATCAGGTTTCCCTGTTTGACAAATCCGCCCATGTAGTTATCGATGGCCGGGTTGCGCCAAACCTGTTTAATGCTGTCACCGCTGGCCGAAAGGGTGAGCCTGACTGCTCCGTTGCCATCACCTGCAATATAGAAGATGGTTCCGTCTTCATACCATACGGTATTGCTGTGGGTATCGCCGTTTCCGGGCACATGCTCGGCAACCGGGATATTTACCTGCGGATGGCTCCACAGGAGTCTGCCGTCACGGGCATCGATACCCATAAGTTCATAGGCCGTAAAGGTCACCAGCACAGTGCGTGAAGGCAGGTGAATGATCAGCGGGGAGTTGTACCCCGGCCGTTCCCCTGCCCCCTTGCACACCCACACGATTTTTCCCGTAAAACGGTCGAGGGCGACTACATTGGTATCCTTCCCGCCCGGGACAAAAAACACGAGGTTCCCATCAACGGCAGGTGATTCGGCATGACCGAACAAGGGCAGGGTATTGTGAAAGCCCCTCCTCCCATCCACACGCCACTTTTCACTGAAGGTTTCGCGGTCGAGGCATACCAGGTCCCCCAGCCCGGTACTGAGGTAGATCGCCTCCCTGGTGATGGTCGGGGCATTGCGGCATCCCACATAGTTGGTCGTCCACTCTTTGCCGTACGGCATCTTTAACAGGGGCCGGCCATCGGACGTAAAAACAAAAAGGATGGCGGTTGAGTCGTAGGCACCGCAGATATAGAGTTTCCCGTCGAGAATAACCGGCGATCCATAGCCGTCGCCTGCCTGGTCGGTCGACCACAGGAGTTTGGGACCGCCATCAGGCCAGGCGGTCAATGCAGATGGTTCGGGATAGATCCCCCTGTGGTCGGCGCCGCGCCATTGGGCAAGTGCCTGGGGCAAGGCGACGGCTGGATTTAGCATGATCAGGCCCAGGAATACCAGAGACCGGAGAAGAGTTAGTTGGTTTGTCATAGCAGCGTAGTTTCAGATAATAAAGGTAGAGATGTTTTTAATACATTGCATGTTTCGTTCTTTTTGAATTTGGCTGATGTCGATGTGACCCGATGAATGTATGGACGCCACCAACTGGAATCCCTCCTGGGGCTACACCGCCGTGTTTTGATTTCAACTATTCCAGACATGAAGATCTGGGCTCAAGAGGTTGCGGAAGCGACGCTGCTTTCGGAAAATATGAAAGCGGAACGGTTTAAAATGGTAGAAAATTATGGTTTTTGTCTAATGAAAGCGGGCGACTGGATCGGGCATGCGGGTAGCATAAGAGGCTAAAATTCACACGTCCTGTACAATAAGGTCAAAAAAATCACATTCATTATTCTGGTAAACCAGGATACAGGAATCCCGGTTGAAGCTTTTTCAGATGCTTTTCGTAAGATCCTGGAACATTAACCGGCCGAAAGAAAACCCTGGCCTCCCTGATTTGTAGCCAAACAGGGCACCTGTAATTTTGTTACCCCGCTCCCTGTTACTTTGTCTCGCTCTTTCGTTCCAGCTCATCCAACCGGTCGTTTGCCGAATGAACCATCATGGTGATACGGACAAATGGACCTGCAAGCAAAAACAGGGCAACAGAGGTGATTAATCCCAGCCAGTTAAAACAGATGCTGTTGGCAATAATTCCGGTCAATCCTATTAAAGCGGCGATAATACCACCGGGGATACCCATCGGGCATCTGAGTTTTTTCTTTTGTTCCATTTTCAATACATGTTAAGTTTGTTGATCAACTCCTGTTTGGCAGGGACTTCCCTGAATACGATCACATCGTTGATTAAAAGGGTTGGTACTGTATGGATGCCTAACTTCAGGCTCCGGATCATGCCCAGCGGCGCATTGGCCAGGGTGGTTTGAAATTTAAATTTATTACCGAATTCAGGTAAGACTTCTTTCAGCAATCGTTTGAATGGCTTACAGTTCGGACAGGTGAGCGTGTAAAACATCTCAATTTTGATGGGCGTCGGGTTTTCGTTCATTAAAATAATTTTTGCTGTCTCAAGGGCCGGCAAAGATAGGATATTATAGCCGGGCTGAAACGCCGAAATTAAAAAGCCCCTGGCTGCCAAAACCAATTTCCAGGAACCCGCCAATATCCTTCCCCACCCGGATCCCTATCCCATTCAGCTGGAATCCAAAGGCCACTCCTGACGAAACATCGTCGGGCTGATTGGTGTAATTATTACGGAATAACATATAGGTAGCACCTAAAGCAATCCCTGAATACAATGTGAACAAAGGTTTGCGGATATAGGTGAAATCAACACGCGGCATGAACGACAGGAACATGCTGGAGGTGTATGAGGTCGTTCCCTTATCGTACCTTATTTCGAAGCTTCCGGGATTATAGGTCACCAGGGCTCCCAGCTGGATCAGCTTCGACAGGCGGTACTGGTACTGAAAGGCAAATGCCCCGTATCCACTGACCGAAATGCGTAAAGCCGTGTCTAAGGGTATGATAAAGATTGAACTCGTAGTCACCAGCATGGTAAGGGCTATTTGATTTACCGTGGTCATTCCATAGCTTATACGGACATCATTCCGGGGGAAATCGCTGTTCAGGTCTGCCTTCTGCGCCATACTTCCGGCAAAAAGAAACAGAACCAGGCAAATTAGGAGGATAATTTTTTTCATACTCTCTTTTTTTGGGGGTTAATGAAGTGCAAGATAATAAAAAACAAGGCTTTTTCCATTGGTAGTAAATTATTATCTTGTTACTTTGTCACCCTGTTACCTTGTTACCTTAAAATGCCCCACACCAAAACTTCACGCTCATTCCTCCTCTTCTGCACCATATGCCTGGTATTTGTCATCTCCTCCTGCAAGACCCTGAAAATTGAGCGGCCTGCCGAAAATTACCAGACCGTCTCCTATTCCCCGCAATACTCCTACATCAACATCCCGGTTGACCTGGAGGTGAAGGCCCTGAAGAAGCTGATAAACAGGGAAATTTCCGGAACCATCTATGCCGATACCAGTTTCGAGGACCACGACGAGGATAACCTTATGTTAATAGCCAGAAAAGGCGACAGCATCGACCTGAACATCAGCCGGAACCAGCTTTCGTACCGGGTGCCGTTGAAAATCTGGCTGCGGAAGAGGTTCAAGGCCGGGATCCTGGGCTTCAACGTGACCGACATCAAGGATGCCACAGCCGAGGTTGCACTGAAGTTTAAGACTTCTGTAACCATCAACCGCGACTGGAGTGTTTCAACCTTTACTCAATCCGACGGGTATGAGTGGATCACCGCTCCCCAGGTCATGATCGGGGTCACGCAGATCCCGCTGCCCTTCATCTCCGATCTGCTGATCCAGTCAAATCTTCCGACGGTTGCAAAGGAGATCGACAACTCCATCAAACAAACCCTCAGCATCAAAACGATGATGAACGATGCCTGGACCCGGATGCAAAAACCCGTTCTGCTTTCAACCGATTATCCCCTGTGGATGAAAATAACGCCGGTGGAGGTAAGTACAGTCCCAATCCGCGGCACATCGGCCTTTATCCGGCATACCATCGGACTCAAAGCCCTGGTCCAGCTCTCTTTTGGCGACGAACCCTCACATGCTTTAGTCGAAACAATGCCTCCCCTCAAGATCACCAGCACACTGCCCGAGAAATTCAACATCAATGTCTCCATGGATTTTCCTTTTCCCTATCTCAATAAGCTTGCTCAAACCCAATTATCGGGTTACACCATGGCCTATAAAAATTACAAGCTGACCGTAAGCGATGTGGCCCTCTACGGACAGGGGGAGTATCTGATCGTTGCCGTAATGGTGGACGGAAGTGTGAAGGGGACCATCTACCTGAAGGGTATTCCAGTTTTCGACAGGAATAAACTGACGATACGGTTTGAGGACCTTGATTTTTCATTCGCCACCCGGAATGTGCTGCAGAAAACAGCCTCCTGGATATTTCATTCAGGACTGCTGCAGAAGATGGCCCAGAATCTTGAATTTCCGCTTGAAGATAAACTGAAGTCCGCAAGGGAGGAGATCACTGCCTACTTCGAAAAAAACCAGTCGTTAAGCTATTTTAGGATCAAAGGCGAGGTCGGAAAACTTGAACCCGACAGGATCCTGATCTCTCCCGGATCTGTGAGGGCCTGCTTTGTATTCGAAGGGAAGGTGTGGGTAAGCATCAACACAGACTGATATGAAATTTCTGTTTTCTTTAATCTCACTCTTTCTCATACCCGGTTCGGCCATCGGGTTGTATGCCGCGTTGGTTGCTGTTTTCAGCAACCATGAACTCTGGGTTCCCCTTACAATTGGTTTCGGATCCGGGTTGATTCTGAGTATTTTAATTATCCGCCATTTCCGATGGTTCACCACCTTTGAACATGAGTTCACCCATGCCCTGGCCGCCCTGCTTTTTTTTCGCAAAATCAGCAGATTCATCGTTACAGCAAAAAAAGGAGGTTGCGTGGAATACTCAGGAGGGTTCGGGGGTAAATTCGGGAACCTGCTTATTACGATGGCGCCCTATTTCCTTCCGACATTCTCGATCATTGCAGTCCTGTTCATCCCCCTGGTGTCGCCCGAATCCATATTCTATTACCTGGTATTTATTGGATTCACCCTGGTATTTCACATCATGAACTCGGTCTCCGGGACCTTTGCCAATTGGAGTAAGCAGCAGGTAACCAACGTTCGGGGTGAAACATCTGTGACCGATATAGGGAGGATAGGCTACGTCGCTGCCTTTCTTTCAATCACCGGGTTAACCCTGTTCAGCTATGGAATCGCCCTGAGTATGATACACAGCGGCTACCCGGCGATCTGGCCATTTTTAAAGACCGTTTGTTTATCATCCTGGGATATATATTATGATCTTATTTCCAGGATGATTTCGGTGACCTTACGCTGAGCGTGACTGAAAACATTAATGTTTACTCATGGCGTCATCAGCGGTGGCAAGATCTGAGCCGGCACCTGCAAAACTGGAAAGCCTGGCCAGGGAGTTCTTATCTCCCAGCATGGTAAAAGTGACCCGGTTATCCATAATGAGCTGGTTCCGGAAATTTTCCAGGTCAGTGATTTCAATTTGCATCAGTTTCTTTTTCTTGGCCGTTTTGTCGAGATAGGTGTCGATTTCAAAAGCTGCCTGCTCCAAAACAGCCTGGCGTGCCGACATCTGGTTTATAAAATTGGCAAATTCACGCAGGTTCATTTCAACCTGATAGGGCACCTCAGATTCATCCTTGTTTGCCAGAAATTCAGTGAGCATCGCCTCGGTCGATTTCATTTTGTTAATGTTACCGTTTAAGAAATTACTGTATTCCTGCAAGGCAACGAATGTGGGCTTTAACTTCTGATCCGTATAAAGGGGATGGTACCTGAGTATGGCTGAGGCAGTATCGATCTGGCTCACCACCCTTAAGGTAAATTGTTCAAAATACCTGAGAATCTGGATCATTCTTTTAAGCTGCAGGGTATCCCTGGTAAATTCATTTCTTAATTGAATGGATTGTTTGCTCATCGCCTGAGGTTGATCAGGTTCGGCCATGGCCGCGGTTCCTTTAACCAAAGCTTTGTTTACGGGCTTGTTTAAAAGGGTTATCATTACAACAACGCCGGCGGCGATCAGGATAAAAGCGGCGATCAGAATTTTGGTCTTTGATTTCATCAGCGGTTAGTTTTTTAGGTAAAGCACTTTACTAAAATACAAAGAAAGGCGAAAAAGTTGGTGAATCCCGCAAAAAAATTACGATTTACGATATACGATATACGATATTTTTTACTCCATTACTCCATTACTCTGTCACTTTTCACCTTGTCACCTTGTCACCCTGTTACCTTGTCACCTTGTCATCTTGTTACTTCTTTTTTACTTTTTCGTACCTTCACCGTATATACATCAGAAGCAACACATAACATGATGCCGGAAAATCTTCAGGAAACCATTGGGAGTATCAGGAAAGGCGATCGTACGGCGTTCAAAAAACTGGTAGAGATGTATCAGCAACCTGCATTCCGGCTCGCATTCAGGATCCTTGGCAACGAAGAAGAGGCGAAAGACACCGTCCAGGAAAGTTTCATCAAGATCTGGCAAAAGATTGGTTCGTACGACTCCTCCAGGGAGTTCATCCCCTGGATGTACCGGATCGTGGCAAACACTGCGTCCGACCGGCTGCGTTCCATCCGCCGGTACGTAATGGTTCCGATCGACCTTGTCGCTGAAAAACTCATGACCCTGCAGCAGCGCGACCCGGGAACCCCGGCCGATAACCATGACCTGGCGGTGCTGATCACAGGACTTGCCGGAACGCTTCCTGAAAAACAGAAGATGGTTTTCATCCTCCGCGACGTTGAAGGAATGTCGTCGGAAGAGGTGGAAACGATCACGAAACTGACCGCCGATGCTGTCAAAAGCAACCTTTACCATGCGCGAAAGAGCGTCAGGGAGCAACTTTTTAAAATACTTGAAAAAGAAAGGAGCATAAAATGAATTGCAGCGACCTCCCCGTAATCCTGGACAGGATGATATTTGAAGATGTTCCGGCTGATGCCGGCTTCATGCAGCATATGAATACCTGCGCATCCTGCAGCCAGGCATACGCGGATGCCCTGAAGGCCCGGGAGGTGATGAACCTGGTCTGCAGTACGGAACCGGTACTCCCCAACCCCGGTGAACTTACCGGTAACATCATGGCCGCCATTCCAGAGAGTCATACTGCTCGCATCATGCCCGGCATTTCGGCGAGACCGGAGCATTCATTCAGGGTTCCGCTGCTTCTCACACGACTGCTTGCCGCTGCTTCGGTTGCCCTGTTCCTTTTATTCGGATACGAACAATACGGCATCGTCATGAAAATCAGCACACTGGAAAAACAATGTGCTGAGATCAAACCCGATTCCCGCTATTCAGACCTGCTGCAGCAGGCATCCATCCTGAACATCAGCGAGGCCGGGATCTCCTTTTCCGAGCTGGAGAGACTCCTGCACAACCGAAAGGGAAGAACCCCGCTTTCAGCCTTATTTATTAAGAACCAAACAGATCAAAGAAATCAAAAATGAAAACACGATATTTATTTTTAGGACTGGCCATGCTGATCATGGCCCTCAGCGCCTGCAGGGAAATCACCGTCAGGACCACTGTAAACAACGACGGCACCTTCACGCGCATGATCACTGTTTCGGGCGATTCGAATGAAGTATTTAAAATGGATCTCCCCTATCCCCTTGACACCTCATGGGTGATGACATCGAAAAAGGATACGGCAGGCAAAGAAAAGTTTATCGTTACCTATACGAAACATTTCAGGGACAGCCAGGAACTGGAAGCAGAGATCGGACGTGATACAAACTGGAAAAAGCAGCTGGTGCGCCACCTCGATATCCGTAAACGGTTTGGATTCTTTTATTCATACATCGAATACAGGGAGGTTTATTCCGCCGCCAATCCCTTCACCCTCCTGCCGTTTAAAGGCCACCTTTCACCGGAGGATATAAGTTGGCTCACCCGGCGGCATCCCATTCAGAGCCCCTCCGACAGCGTTAAAAGTAAGTCTGCCGAAGATAAAGCATTGAACTATATTGTTGAATCGGCCACGGCCGAGGTTGAAAAGATCCTGGCCGACGGGATCCTGAAACTGAACGATCCGCGCCTGGATGCAAAAAGAGTTTCTGAATTCCGCGACAGCATCAGGATCGCCCTTACGACTGATAAAATGAAGGAGGGTGTTTCGTTTATCGATGCTTACCGAAGATGGACCGGCAACCCCGCCGCCGACTGCCTTAAAGAACTGCAGCCCCCGCTGTTCAGCGCCTTTGAAAAGAAAACCAAATTCCTCGAAAACCTGTTGCTGATGGAAGAATTCCATGCCGAGGCCGTGTTGCCCGGGCTCATCACCGCCACCAATTCCTCCGCCCTGAGTGGCAACCGGGTTAGCTGGGAACTCTTCCCGATGGCCTTTCTTCTTGAGGATTATCCGATGACGGCCGAGTCAAGGGTGATCAACATCTGGGCCTTTATCCTTTCCGGAATGGTTTTGTTGGCCCTCGTAACGCTGCTTGTGGTGAAATCCCTGAAAAGGTGAAACCGCCGATTGAAACTTTTCCCATCACCCTTACCTGGTAAACCGATTGAAGCCAAAACAAATTTCGATTTCACAAAAAAAGTTCCTACCTTTCGTAATTACTTTCAAGTGTATTAAATTTGAATATTCAACGGTTGATCTATTAAAAAAAATCCCATGGCTAAAAAAATTATCTATCGCGGATGCCCGGGAATGGCCAGCAGCCATATGCACGTTAATGAAACAGACCCGAATAAGCCAACCCAAAATAGTGATGGTACAAATGAAATTGAAGATTTTGAAGTTCATTCAGATTGCATGATCAATATATGGCAGGATCTTTTTTGCATTGTTACCCTGGATGGTAAGTTTCAGAAAGTAAGTAAAGCGTGGGAATCCATCCTGGGGTTTAAGGAGGAGGAGATGGAGGGCAAAAACTACATGGACCTTATCCATCCTGAAGACATGGATGGTGCCATGAAACATATGAATGCAATGGCCCGGGGAGGCAAAACCATTAATTTCATTAACCGGTTCCGGCATAAGGATGGTTCGTACAATTGGTTTGAATGGAGGGCTGCACCGGGTGAAGACAAGAACCTTGTTTTTGCCGTTGCAAGAGAGGTTTCCCAGTATAAGGTGATTGAAGAGGAGATAAGGCACAAAACCTGGGCCCTGAAAGAGCGGCTTAAAGAGATGAATTGCCTCTATACCATCACCAATTTGTTACTGGAGGTAAACAGTCCGATCGAAAAGATCATTCCAAAAATTTTTCGCCCCATTATCGATGCTTACCAGTATCCTGAAATAACAGCCGTAAAAATTATTGTCGAGGGTCACGAATTCACTTCTGAGAATTTCAGTGAATCAGAATGGAATCTGTCATCCGTGATCCATGTATCAGACCAGGAGTGCGGTAAAATTGAAGTTTGCTACCTGAAAGAGATGCCCATGTTTGATGAGGGTCCGTTTTTAAAGGAGGAGAGGACCCTGATTGATTCACTGGCAAACCTCATCGGGCAGTTTATCAGCCGCTCTTATACTTACCGCCAAGCCATGGAACTTGCCTCCGTGATGGATGCCTCCATCGATGCCATCGGCACATTTAAATTTGACGGAACAATTCTTTCGTGGAGTAAGGGAGCCGAACGTCTTTATGGACTAACGGACAAAGAGATGATCGGCAAAAACATCGGGTTAATCTATCCGGAAAACCGGAAACAGGATCTTGCCTATTTTGTTTCTCAATTAAAGGAGGGAAAATCCATTGCCGGATTCGAAACGCAGAGAGTCACGCGCGACGGCACGATACTGGACGTACTTGTGGTGATGTCGCCACTCAAAAACACGGAAGGGGAATATGATAGTTATATGACCGTTCTCCGTGATATCACTGACCAGAAACGCAAGGAACGTATCCTTCAGCAGAGTGAAGCCAGCCTGAAAGCTGCCCAGACATTGGCCAAGATTGGCAGCTGGAAAATTGATCATGCAACCGGTAAACACGAATGGTCAGATGAATTCTACGCCATCCTTGAGGTGGACAAAGAGACTGTTGCACCCTCCTTTGAAATATATCTTGAGCGGGTTCATCCCGAAGACCGGAAGCTGGTTACAGCAGATTATGAATCGTCACCAGGTGGAAGAGAAAACCACGACCTGGTTCACCGGTTATTGATGCCCGACGGTCGCATCAAAATTGTCAATAACAAAACAAGCACCACCTTTAATGAAGATCAACAACCCATTGAATCGATCGGATCGGTGCAGGATATCACGCAGCTCCACGAGTCCCGGGTCAGACAGGCTCAACTTGAAGAGCGGTTCCGAGAAGTTGCCCAGGATGCCGGTGAATGGATATTTGAAATGGATGCCACCGGGCTTTACACTTATGCAAGTCCTGCGTGTATCGACATCTTCGGTCTTACCCCGGAGGAGATTGAGGGTAAAAAATATTTTTATGATTTCTTTGTGCCGGAGTTAAAGGAGATGTACACAAAAATGTCCTTCCTGGCGCGGGATGAAAAACGAAGGATCAAAAAATTCGTCAACCAGGTTCAACACCTTGACGGACATGTGGTGCATTTGGAAACCACAGCCAGTCCAATGTTCGATTCGGCAAAGAATGTGATTGGTTACCGGGGTGCCTCGTTGAATGTTTCAGACCAGATAAAGGCACAGGAGGCCCTGAAAAAAAGTGAGGAACAGTTCCGCCTCCTGGCCGAAAATGTCACCGATGTAATTTGGACAATAGATATTAACGGTAAGTTTCTTTATGTCAGTCCTTCTGTAGAAAAATTGCGGGGATTTACACCGGAAGAGGTCATGCCTCAAACCATTGCAGAAAGTCTATCCCCGGCTTCAGCTGCGATAGCTTTCAAATCGATGGAAGAATCTATGCCGCGTATCATGGCCGGAGAACAGCCACCTCCTGCCACCCTGTTGCTTGAACAACCCTGTAAGGACGGACGTACGGTATGGACCGAGGCAACAATAAACAATATTTTTGATAACCAGGGGAAGTTCCTTTTTTTCCTCGGAGTCAGCCGTGATATCACCGACCGTAAGGTCATTGAAGATGCCATGAGAAAAAGCGAGGAGCAGTTCAGGCTTCTTGCCGAGAATGTCAACGATGTGATCTGGACCCTGGACATCAATGGCCGATTTCTCTACCTGAGTCCGTCCCTGGAGCGGTTACGCGGATTCAAACCTGAAGAGGTGATCAACCAGACACTTGACGAAGCGCTTACACCCTCCTCAGCCAGGTCGGCAAAACTTTTACTGCAGGATTTGAAGCGACGTATTGAGGCAGGAGAAAGGATTCCCGTTCAGACCTTTCCTTTGGAACAACCCTGCAAAGACGGATCTACCATCTGGACTGAAGCGACGGTCAATGCCACCTTTGATGAGCAGGGAAAATTCCTTTTTTTTCTTGGAGTCACCCGCGACATTACGGCGAGAAGGAATGCCGAAAAACTGCGTGACCAGGAACGCATACTACTTAAAACATTGATTGATAATTTTCCAAGTTCAATCTGGTTTTTCGACAAGGATTTCAGAAAAACGGTTGTCAATAATCTTCATTTAAAACGCATCGCAAAGACCCTGGGAAGGGAAACAATCACTGAAGAAGAAATTATCGGGAAAACCAATTTTGAAGTCTATCCGGCTGAGATCGCCAGCGAATATTTTAATCAGGATAAATCAGTCCTTCAGGACGGTATTCCTTTAATCAATATCGAGGCCTGCACAAAGGGTGAGGATGGAGAGCCTTTATGGGAGTCCATCTCAAAACTTCCAGTTCACAGCAAGGAGGGCGAGATCCTGGGGATGCTTGGTATTGCCAATGACATTACGGAAAGGAAACAGGCCGAGCACCTGAATAAACTTAATGCCGACCGGGTTGCTGCACAATACCGGATAAGTTTACTTGAAAATAAATCGGAGGAGGAGATCATTGCCCTGGCGCTTGAGGAGGCTGTAAAACTCACGCAAAGCGAATCAGGCTTCTTCCATTTTGTCGATGAAGCGCAGATGAACCTCGATATGACCGGGTGGTCATCCTTTGTGACAAGAAATTGCACCCGTCCCGAGAACACACATTACCCTGTTACAAAAGCCGGAATCTGGGCTCAATGCATTCAATCGCATAAGCCATTCCTGTGCAATGATTATCAGGGTTACCCTGATAAAAAAGGAATGCCTGAGGGTCATTTCCCACTGGCCCGGTTCATCACCTGCCCGGTTATTGAAAACGACAAGGTGACCCTGGTCATTGGCGTTGGGAATAAAAACTTTCCTTATGAAGAAATTGAGGCTTCCCAGCTGAGCACATTCATGGAGGAGGTCTGGAAGGTCATAAAAAAGGCCAGGCTGCATGAAGAGCTCCGCATCGCCATGCAAAAGGCAGAAGAGTCGAACAAACTTAAAACATCGCTCATGCTGAACATGAGCCATGAATTCAGGACACCGCTAAACGGCATCCTGGGTTTTGCCAGTTTACTAAAGGAGATTGTAAAGGACGACGATGCCAGGAACATGGCCGAATACATCAACATGTCGGGCAAGCGCCTTATGGTCACCCTTACCTCCATCCTGGAGCTTTCCCAGATTGAATCAAATAAAAAGATGATCAACCTCACCGAGGTCAACCTCTCTGAATTGTCGCATAAGGTGATCTCGAAATTTCCCGATCTGCTGGATTTCAAGAAACTGCATCTTTCGAATATGATCGAAGAAAACCTCGTTCTGTACACCGACCAGGGAATGGTGTCGAACATTTTCTACTATCTCATCGATAATGCCATCAAGTTTACCGATGCCGGCCAGATTTGGGTTTCACTCCAGAAAATTAAGCGGGATGGGGCTGAATATCTTGTTTTCCGCGTCAGGGATACAGGGATTGGAATAAGCGAAGAACAGCTTAAGTTTATCTTCGAGCCATTCAGGCAGGGCAGTGAGGGAATCGGCAGGAGCCACGAAGGCAATGGCCTGGGATTGACATTGTGCAAGAAATTCCTGGATATGCTTGGTGCCCGTATGGAGATTGAAAGCCGGGTAGATCTGGGCTCAACCTTCTCTGTTTTCTTCGGTTTACAACAAACCTCCGAACCTGCAATTATTCTTCCGGAAGTTGAAACGAAAAGACTGAGAATGTCACTCGCCGATATGAAAGGTGGGGCCAAACCCCGGGTCCTGGTTGTTGAGGACAATGAGATCAACGTGGAGCTTATCATGATGTACCTCGAGGATCGTTTTATCGTGGAAAAGGCATTGAATGGAAAAATGGCGCTCAAGCTGTCTTCGATAAACAACTATGATCTGATTCTCATGGATATCAACCTGGGAACCGATATGGATGGCATTGAAACTACAAAAGAGATACGGAAGATGAAGAAAAATGAAAATTTGCCAATCATAGCTGTCACCGGATATGCTACCGATCACGAAAAAAAGGCTATCCTGAGTCATGGTTTGACGGATTATCTCTCCAAACCTTTTACAAGAGAAGAATTGGACACTGTCATAGAACGTGTGATGGCATAAACAAAACGCAATTGGTCATTCGTACTTCGTATATCGCAAATAGTAATTCAGGAATCTCATTATGAACGCCGATACAAACATAAAAATTGGGCTGCTGCATTCACAAAGCGGAACAATGTCGCTAAGTGAAAGATCGTTGCTTGATGCAGAGTTAATGGCCATTGATGAGATCAATCGGACGGGAGGTATTTTATCACGCCTGATTGAACCTGTGATCAAAGATGGTGAATCCACCCCGGAAGTATTTTCAGAAAGAGCCAATGAATTCTTTGATGCAGGAATCGATACACTTTTCGGTACCTGGACTTCAGCCTCCAGAAAAGCCATAAAATCCATTGTGGAGGCACGGCGCGGATTGCTGTTTTATCCCGTTCAGTATGAGGGGCTCGAAGAGTCCCCAAACATTATTTATACGGGAAGTTGCCTGAATCAGCAGATAAACACCTCCGTTTTATGGTCGCTTGAACATTTCGGGAAAAACTTCTTCCTGATTGGTTCCGATTATGTATTTCCACGTGCAGCCAACCGTTTGATATGCTCACTCGTCGCCGAAAACAGGGGTCATATTTCAGGCGAGCGGTATTTTAACCTGGGCACCCAGGATTTCCTGGAGGTCATTCAGCAGATTAAAGCATTAAAACCTTCTGTGATCATCAATACCCTTAACGGGGACAGCAATGTCGGGTTTTTTCGGCAGGCAGGTGAAGCTGGATTATCACCTTCAGCATTCCCGGTCATGTCGGTCAGCCTGACTGAAACCGAGGTACAGGTCATCGGGGAAAGTGCCTGGGGACACTATGCATGCTGGGGATATTTTCAGAGTCTGAAGAACGGGGAGAATGTCAGTTTCATCCGGAATTTCAAACAACGCTACGGAGAAGACAAAGTTTGCACAGCTCCCATGGTGATGGCCTATTCCCAGGTTTACCTCTGGAAACAGGCTGTAGAGATGGCCGGGACATTTGAACCATTCAAGGTAACAGAAAAACTTCCGGGCTGTTCATTCCAGAGTCCGGCCGGCCATATCAGTATCGGTTCCAATCATCATACGGCGAAAAGTATAAGGATAGGCAAAGCCAATGAGTCCGGACAGTTTGATGTCGTCTGGGAAAGCGAAACAGCAATTGATCCGCAACCCTGGCTTGGCCTGGAAGAGGTTGATTTTCCAAGACAGTCGCTGGTTAAACAATGTATGGCCTCATTCCCTGACCTCCTCTTCCAGAATTCGCTTTTGGAACAACAGATTAATAAATCCCATATCCTGGAGTGTGAATTGAAACAGTTGAATGCCAACCTTGAAAGCATCATTGAACAACGCACCCATCAGCTCAATGAAATGGTTGATGAGCTGCGCATAGCAAAAGGGAAGGCTGAAGAAGCCAACAGGCTGAAAACATCACTGCTTATGAATATGAGCCATGAGCTGAGAACTCCTATCAACGGAATTCTTGGCTTTGGAGAACTCCTGATCGGCTCACTCGAAGAACAGAAGCAGAAGCTGATGGTGAACAACATAGTCCAGATGGGCAAGAGATTACTGGTGACATTCACATCCATGCTCAAGCTTTCGAAACTGGAGGCAGAAAAAATCCAGCCTGATCTTGAGATCTGTGATATCGGGGATCTGATAAGACGGGAGTTGTACAAGATCAAAATCCCCGCGTCGCTTAAGAAAATTGCCATACAAGAGGATATTGACCAGGAGGTTTTGTTGCGGGTTGACAAGATCATGTTCTCCGACATCCTGTTTTTTCTGCTCGACAATGCAATTAAATACACAGAATCAGGCGACGTCTGGGTAAAACTTAAAAAGACATTCATCAATGGCACATACAACACCATCCTTAGCATCAGGGATACCGGCATCGGAATTGATGAAAAACAGCTTGATTTTATTTTTGATGCCTTCCGGCAGGGGAGTGAGGGCATTGGCCGCAGCCACGTTGGTGCAGGTCTGGGCCTCACACTGTGTAAAAAATTTCTTTCCATGCTTGGAGGTGAGATTTCCGTCGAATCAACACCCGGTTCAGGTTCAACATTCACCCTCATATTTAACACAACAGAAAAACTGACTTCAGCTTTTACTACACGGCCTCAACCAAGGCAGAATCTGGCCAGAAATTTCCAGGACCGGTTTGAGGCCATTGAACACAAGAAAAGAATATTGATCGTGGAGGATAATCTCCTCAATGCCGAACTGATTTCGCAATACCTGGAGGACTATTTTTATACAGATATTGCAAAAAACGGACAGTTAGCTGTAAAATTCGCCTGGCAAAATGAATACGACCTGATTTTGATGGATATAAATCTGGGTTCCGGCATAGATGGCATCCAGGCAACCCGGGAGATCAGGATGTTAAAAAATTATAATCAGATTGCCATCATCGCCGTCACCGGGTATTCCACCGATGCAGAAAGAAGCTATATCCTGGGCAATGGCCTGGATGATTTTTTATCAAAGCCATTCACCAAAGAAGAGTTGCTGGAGGTCGTCGGAAGGGGATTAAATTCTATCCTAAAACAGAACAGTTAAAATAAAAAGCTATCTGATTATTATCAAGGTATATGGATAAAATACAAAAAATCAGGTTTAGGGCTCTCCTGTTGTACATCTTCTTTTCTGTCATGGTGTTGATTGGTGGTTATTTTATGGCCAAATGGAGGGCCAATGAAGCCGATTCACGCATTCGGGAAGATATACTCAACCAGACAGAGGAAATTGCTGCAGCCATTGACCCGCATCTCGTCAGGAAACTCTCCTTTTCTGCGGCAGATTCGGCAACCCCGGAATTTAACCGCATCCGTTCACAGATGATTGCCTATGGGAAACTGATTAAACAGCGCGGTATATACAGCATGTCAAAGCGAAACGATAAGATCGTTTTTGGTCCTGAGACCTATTTTCATGATGATCCGCTGGCCTCAACCCCCGGAGAAGTTTATAAACAACCTTCGAAGGAGGACTTTGAAATTTTCCGCAACGGGAAATCTGTCGTGATGGGGCCCTACAAGGATGAATACGGAAACTTTATTTCAGGGCTGGCTCCCGTTTTGGATCCATTAACCGGAACAGTACTGATGGTGATTGGGGTCGATGTATTTGCCGACGACTGGAAAAAGGAGATTACGAAAGCTAGGGAGATCCCGATCGGGGGTACGATAATTACCCTTCTGCTGATGGCATTTGGTTATTGGCTTTTGTACCGCAGAAGCAAACTTCCTCCGGATTTGCACGGTCATTACCGGTATATCGAATCATACATGGTTGCCGCAGTGGGTCTGTTTCTTACAGGTGCTATTATCTTCGTCAGCCGGGAAAATAACCGGCGAGATCAGGCAGCCCTTTTCAGGCTGCACTCCGCTCAATATTACGGGAAGCTCCAAACCGAAATGAACAAAATCCAACGGGATCTTTCCCTTTTAAAGGACTATTTTAAAAGCAGTCAGTATGTAGAACGTTCTGAATTTCACAGCTTTGTTAACCCGCTCATTTCTGATATAAACAGTATCTCCTACATCTGGGCGCCTTTTGTACTCAAGCCGTTTTATTTTCCAGTTCAATATATCGATCCTCCCATTCAACAAAAATTTCTGCCCGGATTTGATTTGTGCTCCGATATTGCCTACAAAAATTCCATTCAACTGGCTTCATCTCTCGACATGTCCACTTCGGCTATCACGGACTCCCTCATGATGAATGGCAGAAAACAAACGGTTCTTATTGCATTTGACCCTGTTCAAAGTAAATTTGGTGATTCACAGGATTCGGGTTGCGTCGCTGCTGTTATCGGCCTGAAATCCTGGCTGGATAATATTTTTCGTTCGAATAGGGAAAAACAGTCTGTCGTTTCAATCGACCTGATTGATTTGATGAATGATTCAGGTCTGAATATTATCGCCTCTTACGGTGAACAGGATGTTGTAAAACATCCAGGCGTTGTAAATATTGACTTTTACAAACAATTTTCCTATTACGATGTCACCCCCATGTTTAATTTCGGCCACACCTTTGCCCTCATCACCTACCCTAACAAATATTTTTATGCTGAACATAAGGGTGGAAAGTGGTGGGTTGAAGGTTTGTTCCTGTTGTTGCTGACGTTGCTTATTACCTTGTTCGTCCGTTTTCTTCAGAACCGCCAGGTAACCCTTAAAAACCTCGTTCATCAAAAAACCACGGCACTTGAAATTGCTATAAATAAGGCTGAAGAAAGCAACAGGTTAAAATCAGCCCTGCTGCTGAATCTCAGCCATGAGCTGAGAACACCCATAAACGGAATTCTTGGATACGGCGACATCCTGAGGGATCAGCTCAGGGAGCCGGAGCTTAAGAAAATGGCCAGCCACATCTCCAACTTGGGGCAAAAACTGCTGGTGACCTTTTCGTCCATGTTACAGCTTTCAAAACTTGAGGCTGAAAAAAGCCAGCCTGATTACCAGGTATGCAACCTGGGGAACCTGGCCCGTGGAGAAGTTATTAAATTCAGGCCGCAGGCTGCATTGAAAAAAATAACCATCAAAGAAGATATTGACGTAAACATAATGCTCCGGACTGACCCATACATGTTTTCCGATATCCTTTTCTTTCTGCTCGACAATGCAGTAAAATTTACCGAGGGGGGGTATATCTGGGTTATTATACATCAGGTGAGAGAAAATGATACCCGAAAAATTAGCGTAAGTGTCAGGGATACAGGAATTGGGATCAGGGACGAACAGCTGAAATACATCTTTGATGCATTCAGGCAGGGAAGCGAAGGCATCAGCAGATCACACTCAGGCAATGGCATGGGATTGACGCTATGCAAACGATTCGTCGACCTCCTTGGGGGACAAATCAGTGTGGATACAACTGTTGGAACAGGATCAACTTTTACGCTTACATTTACCTCTGCTGAAGAAATCATGACCCCGGCCAGTACAGAAACCTCGTTGGAACTGCAGGTATCTGCAGTTGAATCTGCGGTGGATATCCCAATTCCTGAAGATCACAAACCCCATGTTCTGGTTGTTGAAGATAACCCGGCCAATGCAGAACTTGTTGTCCAGTACCTTAAAAGGCAGTTTCATGTGGATGTAGCCTTTAACGGAAAGCTTGCCTTGAAATATGCCTGGCAAAACAGGTACGAAATCATTCTGATGGATATCAACCTTGGATCGGAAATGGATGGAATTCAAACCACGAAAGAGATCCGGACCATGGAAAATTATGATAAGGTACCTGTTATCGCAGTGACAGGCTACTCCACAGATGCAGAAAAAAATCAAATCCTTGATGCGGGATTGACTGATTTCCTGTCAAAACCATTCAGAAAAGAGGACCTATTGGCCATGGTTGACAAATGGATTATGAAAAACAGGTAAATTGCTCGAAATACCTGTTCGGGACAATGTAACTTTTCATCCTTATCTTCGTCAATTGACCTTATTATTCGGAGATGATACAAACATCATGAAGCCATTTTCAATACCATCAACCTTTAATCATTATACCATGAAAAAATCAATCGTGATTACCATTTTTCTTGCCTCTTTTATCTCCTTTTCGGGGATGGCCCAGGATCTGAACCTGGATGAAATTCTAAACAAGTATTATCAAACCATGGGGATTGATAAAATGAAGGAATGGAAAACTTTTACCGCGACGGGAAAAATTATCACTCAGGGCATGGAGCTACCATTTATGAGTTATCAGAAAAGGCCAGGTAAAATCCGATTTGAGCTGGAGATCCAGGGGAACAAAATGCTTCGGGTTTTCGATGGTCAGACCGGATGGGCAGTTGCCCCATGGTCGGGCTCTATGGATCCCCAGGATATGACGCCGGATGAGGTGAAAGCCATGAAAGAGCAGACCGATTTTGAAGGACCACTGTACAATTGGAAAGAAAAAGGTCATAAAGCTGAACTCATCGGGAAGGAAGATATGCAGGGAACCCCTGTATACAAAATTAAGGTTATCCTCGCCGACGGGGATGTGGAAACGCATTACATTGACGCAGAGAATTTTGTCACGCTAAAAGTTTCCTCCGTCACGAAAATACAGGGAAATGATGTGGAAAGCGAGTCTTATACGAGCAACTATAAGGAGGTGCAGGGCGTCCTGATGCCATTCGCCATGGAGAGCAAGTACAATGGCGAAACCGGTGAACGCATGGGGATCGAAAAATATGAGATCAACACCGAGATGAATGACAGTTTATTTGTAAAACCGGCTAAAAAGAAATAACATGACCAGCCAGATCAACCAGGTCAGGGGAAGGAAAACCTTTGTGTATCTGTTATCCTTTCTATCTCTTTTTTCAGGTTCCGTTTATTCTCAGGGAACTTTAAAGATAGATGAGAACACCTTCGGCGATATTACAGCCCGGCAAATCGGACCGGCGACCATGAGCGGCCGTATCTCGGCCATCGACGCGGCGGATAAAAATCCCGCCCTTGTTTACGTGGGAGCTGCCAGCGGCGGATTGTGGAAATCAAAAAACTATGGCACCACCTTCAAACCGGTTTTTGACAAATACAGCCAATCAATCGGGTGCATTGCCATCGACCAGGCTCATCCCGATACGGTTTGGGTGGGCACCGGTGAAGTCTGGGTGAGGAATTCCACCTCCGTGGGAGACGGAATCTACAAAACCACCAACGGCGGTGAAACCTGGAAAAAGATGGGGCTGGAAAAATCGGAACGGATCGCAAAGATCATCATCCATCCCAAAAATCCCGATATTCTGTATGCCGCTGTTGTAGGGAACCTCTGGAATGCAAGCTCCGAACGTGGGCTTTACAAAACATCCGATGGCGGGAAAACATGGGAGAAGATTCTCTATGTGGATGAAAATACGGGCTGTTCCGATGTGGCGATCGACCCTCAGAATCCCGACATTCTCTATGCCGGTATGTGGGAATTCCGCCGCACCCCGTGGTCGTTCAGTTCGGGAGGCAAGGGAAGCGGACTATTCCGGTCAGCGGATGGCGGCACAACCTGGTCAAAGGTCACAAAAGACCTTCCGGAGGGGGTTCTGGGCCGGATCGCGCTGTCGGTCTCTCCCGCGAAATCAGATATCCTTTACGCCCTTATCGAAGCGAAAAACACCGCATTATACCGTTCAGGAGATAAAGGAGTGACCTGGACCAGGATTACCGAATCCCAGGCTGTCAGCGACCGTCCCTTCTATTTTTCATATGTTATGGCCGATCCAGCCGATACAAACATCGTTTACAAGCCGGGTTTCATTCTGAATAAAAGCACCGATGGTGGCAAAACATTTGGTTCGGCGGCGGTTGAAGGAGGAAATTATCATAGCGACTGCCACGCGCTCTACATCAGCCGGAAGGACAACAATTTTATCTACATGGGAACCGATGGCGGTGTCTATTGTTCGATGGATAAAGGGAACACCTGGAGATTCCTGGGCAACCTGCCGGTTTCACAATTCTATCACGTGAGCGCCGATATGGCCGATCCGTTCAATGTTTACGGCGGATTGCAGGACAACGGGTCGTGGTACGCCCCTTCACGCACGGGTTACGGAATCTCAAATTCTGACTGGAAAAGCGTGGGCTATGGGGATGGTTTTTATGTATATTGTGATAAGCTCGATTCAAACATTCTTTACTGGCAGTTCCAGGGGGGCCGGATTGCCCGGTTCTGCAAAAAAACGGGCGAATATAAATCTTTGATCCCGTTCAAGGACGAGGTGAGCGGCGATCTTCGCTTCAACTGGAATACCCCGCTGATCTTCAGTCCAACGAGTAACCATTTTTACACCGCAGCCCAGTGCCTGTATAAAACGAACAACCGCGGCGATACCTGGATGCGGATCTCGCCCGATCTGACCACGAATGATACGAAAAAGACGAAGCCCGAAGCTTCAGGCGGACTAACGCCGGATAATTCATCGGCTGAAAATCATTGCACCATCTACACCGTGAATGAATCGCCCCTCGACAGCCTGGTCATCTGGGCGGGCACCGACGACGGGAACCTTCAGGTGACAGCCGATGGCGGGAAAACATGGACCAATGTAATTAAAAATATTAACGGGCTGCCACCGGCAACCTGGTGTTCCTATGTCGAACCAGGCCGGTTTGACAAAAACCGGGTCTACGTCACCTTCGACGGACACCGTTCGGGCGATAAAACACCCTGGGTATTCACCAGCGGAGATCTCGGAAAAACATGGAAAGCGTTGGCGGATACAACGATCAAATCGTATTGCCATGTCATTAAGGAAGACCTGGTAAATCCCGGCCTCCTTTTTCTCGGCACAGAGGCAGGCTTGTATGTTTCCGTCAACGGAGGCACAGGCTGGGCCCGTTTCAAAGGCAACATCCCCAATGTTCCCGTGATGGACATGCTGGTTCATCCGCGCGAACAGTCACTGGTCATCGCCACGCATGGGCGGGGCATCATGATCATTGACGACCTCACACCGTTGCGAAAATTATCGGATGAGGTGCTGGGTTCGGACCTGACCTTTCTGAAGACCAAAGATTATATCATCAGGGAAAGTTCATTCAGCCAGGGCTGGACAGGAGATGATCAATATTCCGGGCAGGTTCCCAAAGAAGCTGCACAGATCGTTTATTTCCAGAAGAAAAGACATGTGTTCGGGGAGATGTACATGGAGATCTGGGACAGCAACAATAAGATGATCAAGAAACTTCCGGCAGGAACCCGTAAAGGGATCAACGTTTTATACTGGACCATCCGGATGAAGCCTCCCAAAGTTCCGGCATCCCCGCAGATTGAAGGATCATCCATGACCGGGCCCAATTATCCCGCGGGTGAATACACCGTGAAACTTTATAAGGGAGGCCAGGTATATGATACGAAGATCAGGTTGCTGTTTGATCCTGCTTCCACCCATTCGGTGGCAGACCAGGAGATCCGTCAGACCGCCCTGATGCAGGCATACCATACGCTGGAAACATTGGCATGGCTCGACCGCCAGGCATTAACTGTCAGGAATGCAGCAAAGGATAGATCAAAGGATGTCCCGAAATCACTGGCCCGGAAACTTCATGATACGGAACTCCTCATGGACAGCCTTCACCTGAAAATGGTCGTGGTAAAAGAGGGGAAAGTTGTGAATGAAGAACGGTTGAGGGAAAAGATCGGTTTTCTTTACGGTTCGATCATGAACTACAAGGGGAAACCAACCGATTCACAGCTCAACGGCCTGGCATCCCTCATAAAGGAGGTCGATCAGATCAACACCGGCCTCTCTGCTTTCAGGGAAAAAGATCTGCCCCTCATCAACGCCGCACTTGTGAAATCCGGAAAGAAAGAGATCACGCTGATATCGATGGATGAATTCCTGAAGGAACCATAAGACGGTTACCCTGTTACCTTGTCACCCTGTTACCCTGTCCCTATTCCGGCACATTAAAAATAAACCCGACTCCAAAAACATTCTCAATACTTAAATTGGGATCCTCCTTCAGGTATTTGCGTATTTTCGTGATAAACACATCCAGGCTCCTGCCGAAAAAATAATCGTTCTCACCCCACAGGGCTGTTAATAGTTCTTCACGCTTTATCACCTTATTCCGTTTAGCCCATAAATAGTTAAGAATGTTACTTTCCTTTTCTGTGATCCGTTTTGTTTTACTGCCGATGGTTAACGATTGATTGTTAAAATCAAATGCATATTTCCCTATTGTAATGATCCCGGTCGCGCCTTCACTTTTATTTTCCGGTATCCTGCGAATAACAGCTTTTATTTTCCAGAGCAACTCCTCTTCATCAAATGGTTTCGTGATGTAATCATCAGCCCCCATCCCATACCCTTTTAATTTATCCTCTCTCAATGATTTAGCCGTGATAAAAATGACAGGTATATTTTTGTCCTGCAACCTGATCTCCTTTGCCAGGGAAAATCCATCCATTTCAGGCATCATGACATCAAGCAGGCACAGGTCAAACTGACTGCCCCGGAATGCTTTTAATGCCAGCTTCCCGTTTTTACAGAGTTTTACCTCAAATCTTTCTGTTTCCAGGTAATCGACCAGCAGGACCCCCAAATTAAGGTCATCCTCCGCAAGCAATATTCTGAACCTTTCCTTAGACATAGGGTAATGCAATTATGAATGTTGTTCCCTTTCCTTTTTCGCTCTGAAGCTCAATGGTTCCTCCATGCAATTCAACAATTTTTTTTATATATGCCAGGCCGAGACCAAATCCCTTCACATCATGTACATCCCCGGTCGGAATTCTGAAAAATTTATCGAACACCCTCTTTTGATATTCCTTTTCTATTCCAATACCTTTATCGGAAATTACAATCATTAAATTCGGACCAGCATTGGATGTCTGAACAGATATTTCCGGTTTTTCCCTTGAATATTTGATGGCATTGTCAAACAGGTTGCACAGGGCATTGGTCAGATGTGTCCTGTCTCCCATAACCGTAAACCTGCCCGCATCCAGGTTTAATCTTACATTCCCCAGCCTGTTCTCGATCTGGACGCTCATACTTTTTAAAGATTCAAGAATCAGCCTGTGAAAATCAACTTCTGTTTTTCGTAAAGGAATTTCACCTCTTTCAAGGGCGGTCATGCTTAACACCTGCTCAACCTGGAGTCTCAGTTTCTCATTCTCTTCAAGGATAATCGCCGAGTAATGTTTTATTTTATCTTCCTCCCGTTCGGCTGAATCCTTCAATATCATCTTTCCGGCCAGGGCTATATTTGTTAATGGTGTTTTAAATTCATGGGTCATATTATTTAAAAAGTCGTTTGTATGCTCCGATAATTTTTTCTCCTTCATAAGCGACAGGATGGTTCGCCAGAACAGGACCAGCACCACCAGGATCAGAAGAACCGAAGTGATGAATAGCCTCCCCATTTCCGCGATAATGAATTGCCTTTTCTCCGGGAAGATGAGTCTAAGTTCAATTCCGGTGTCACCGGCCGCATCTTCCAGCGGTTTATTATATATGTAATTTGCAGAACCGCCTTCATTGATGGCTGCCAGGGATCCTGGTTTCGTGACAACAAAAGAGTAGTCGATATGAAAGTTGTAAAACCTCATATAATAAGTAAACAAAGAATCTATTTTACGGATCTCATGCTGACCTAATTTCACGGCTGATCCGGAGGTGCCCTCCATTTCGGCACACGCCCCGATTTTCATGCAGGTTTCCCTGTCGGAACGGATCGCTTCGGTGGTTCTTGAAAGAACCATATTCGCCTTTTCATTGAACAGCTCCTCTTTTATTTTTGCTGTCCTGAAGATCCAGGTCACCTGGATGATCAGCACGATGAATAATGCGACGGAAGAAATTGCGACAAACAGCCAGGTTCGGTTCATTTTCATGGTAAATCACAAAATTAGTCATTTTCCAAGGTGAATATCCTGCATTAACAAGTCATTAACAAAGCAATAACTACTCAGTAACACGAAGCGTTTTTAATAGAACTACATTTGTATTCTACTTAATAACGATAAATTATGATTATGAAAAAAACTCTTGCCGGGATATGCATACTTATTGTTCTGCTATCCTTCAAAATAGATAACGGAGGTCTGTCAAAGGAAAATGGAACGCTGTCTGTTATTGCAACCTGTAGTGACGCCTACAGGTCGTTGAATCAGGCCGATGCGGGATGTGAAATATATGCCATCAACGAAGCCGATTTTAAATCGACTCAATTTGATGACCTCAAAGGGGTGATTGAAAGGTTCCAGGGATACAAATACGATTATTTGCTGTCAATCTATAATTCAGTGGATCCTGCCAGGATTGACAAACTGCGCGAAAATTTTGATACATTGTCGGATATCACCGCCAAATACATCAGTGGATTCAGGAAACTGCCCGTCCTTGTAAAGGCTGTAACAAACGCAGAAGGACACGCTGCCTTAAGCTTAAGACCCGGCAAATATTACATCCTGTTTGTATCAGGTACTGTAAAGAGCAATAACAGTGCGGAATCCAAAGGCAATGTTGGTTATAAAATCGTGGAAATCAAATCATCGCTGGAGACCATTCAGAAGGTGTGTTTTCAGAAGCAGGATATGACCGGGATCATGATGGCAAGAAATCTTTCCGGGTGCTGATCTTGAGAAGCGCGAACGGATGTATTAGTGGAATGAGGGCTTTTCGTTATTCGGGAATGTTGAACAGCCTGCAGATCTCTTTGTACGACATACGCTTCAGTTCCTGTTTGCTCCTGTATCCGGGTGTTCCTGATTTTAAGGCGGGGATTGTACCGGGAATGGCGATAAACCTGAACTTATTGCCGGCGGCGAGCGGCGGCGCAAACATGTCGGAGGTGAATTCAATGATTCCGTACTGGCTTATCAGGAAACTCCAGTTTGCACCCACAGCGTAGGCTGGCAATGGGCGTACAGTAGTTCCTTCATAAATGTCACCGGCCAGCCACGCATAGGCAAGCACGACGCCGCCCTCAACAATGTCCTGGGTCAGATCGGGGGCACTGGCTTCGAAATACCAGTCACCCGAATTGCCCGACCAGGCTGTGGGCGAGAACCATTCGGAATAATAGACCGTGGCATTTTTTCCGTCGATTCCCGGGGGGCCCTGTAAGCCGTCCTTTTGACATCCTGCAAACAAAAGGGCCGTAATGGCCGCGAATAAAAATAAAGTTCTGAAACTTGTGTTCATATTATCATTATTTAATGGTCACTCTAAAGGTATCACTATTTTTGCAACAAAATCACCCTGTTACCCTGTTACCTTGTTACCCTGTTACATATGAAAGACCAAATCATCCAAAACCTCCACGATCCCGAAATGCTCGAAATCCTCTTCAGAAAGGATAAAACCGCCTTCCTGCGCGATTTTAATGAAGCCACCAGAGGGATTGACACCCCCCTCGTAAAATTCTGGCAGATCCGGCTTAAAGGGAAAGAGCAAACCCGGCCACAACCTGCGCTGAAAAAAGGGTTGATGATGGTGGCCGTCATTTCCGTCATTTTAGCCCTTCTGGCGCGACTGCCCGTGGTCATATTTGGCATGACCCCGGATGATTTTTACTCCCGTAACCTTTGCATCCTCATCTTTTCAGGGCTTACAACCTGGTTCATCATCAAAAACAGGATCAATGGCTGGAAGAACATCCTGATGCTTGCCCTTCCTGTCGTAGTGCTTGCCCTCTTTATGAACCTGTTGCCCGAAAAACTAACCGACACCACCAAACTGGCCTTTATCCATGCCCCGCTCTTTATGGCATTCATTTTCGCACTGGCCTTTGTTTCCCTCGATTTCAGAAACACCGGGAAAGTCTCCGGGTTCATCCGTTATTGCGGCGAACTGGTTGTCATGACCGGGTTACTGGCCATTGCCGGGGCGATCTTGTCGGGCGTGACCATCGGACTGTTTGAAATCATCGGGATGAAAATCGGCCAGATGTACATGGAAAATGTAGGGATCATCGGCGTGGCTGTTCTCCCGGTGATCGCCGCCTGGCTGATTGACCTGTACCCGGGAATTACCGACCGGATCGCGCCGGTCATAGCAAGGGTCTTTACCCCGCTGGTTCTGCTTTCGGCCGTTATTTACTTGGTGGCCATCTCCCTCTCCTCGATCAGCCTGTCGGGAAACCGTGAATTCCTGATGGTTTTCAATATCCTGCTGCTGGGCGTCATGGCCATCATTGTCTTCTCCCTCTCCGAACTGGATAAATCAGATGTCAGGAAACTGAACGTCATCCTGCTGTTCCTTCTGGCGGTGGTTACCCTGCTGATCGATCTGTTTGCCCTGACGGCCATCATGACCCGGCTGTCGGAAGGATTTACCCCCAACCGCACCGTCGTGCTGGTTTCCAACATCCTGATCCTGGTCAACCTGCTGCTTGTTTTGCCCGACCTTTGCCTGGCAGGTTTTATCGGAAAACCGCTCGACCGTGTTGAAAGGATCATCAACCGCTATCTGCCGGTCTATTTCATCTACAGCGTCGTGGTGATCCTTATATTTCCGTTGATTTTTTAAGGACGGTTGACTTGCTTTTCTCCAGCCGAAGATCAGTTCACCGACTTCAGGTTTTCCACTGCTTCCGGGGCAAATTGCAGCACCGGTTTAATGATGTCGCAGCTTTGAAGCGTATCGCATTGTCCGCAGGTGTTGAAGCCCTTCGACGAAGCACACTTCCTCATTCCACACTCAGCCCAGTGGCCGAACTTGTTCCCCGGTTCCCTGCAGCCCGTGCAGTTGATCATTTCGGGTGTGATATCCGGTGCATGATACTGCACCCTCCATTTTTCAGCAGTCTGCCGTTTTAATTCATCGTCATTGGAAATTGTCGCGATCCTGGCATCGCAGGTAGCGCAGTTCAGGCCACAGCAAGAGATAAGTTTTTCCATATTCTGATTTTTGGTTTGTAATCATCTTCAGAAATAAGTCGAAGGTTTTCTGATTAAAATACCGTCAGAAACCGATCACCAAAAATATATCGAATTATCTTTTATTTCGTAAACCAAAAATGAAATGCTGAAAAAATTCTGTATATTTGTTTTGCAATCAGGCTAAACTGGAAAAGCCAAACGCTGACCATTCCCGGCCAGGGCGAATGGACCACCCCCTGACATTGATTCTTGTTTTTTTTGGGTGGTCAAATAAAAATCGACACCGCGTAGACGACAGTAAAATTTTCCCGTCCCTGCAAACAAATAATATTAAAAAAGGAGCATTTATGAAATCCATAAAAAACAAAAGCCCAAAAGATTCAACAGTCTATCTCATTGGCAGCGGGATCGCTTCGCTTGCCAGCGCTGTTTATCTTATCAAAGATGCAGGAATGCCGGGACAGAACATCCATATCCTCGAAAAAGACGAAATATTGGGAGGGGCGCTCGACGGAGCCGGTGATGCAGAAAAAGGCTTTGTTGTGAGAGGCGGAAGAATGCATGAAATGCATTATACCTGCTATTGGGATCTGCTTTCATACATTCCTTCTTTTGAAGATCCAAAGGTATCGGTCAGAGACGAATCGTTCGATTTTAACGAAAGGTTTGTTTCCAACGCCCAGGCGAGGCTGTTGAAAGCCGGTAAAAAGCTCGATGTTTCTTCATACGGGCTCAACCTTCATCAGCAAACAGAATTGCTTAAGCTGACTTTTGTCTCTGAAAAATCCTTGGGGAACAAACGGATTGAAGACTGGTTTGACCAGGATTTCTTTACGACCAATTTCTGGTATATCTGGACCTCCATGTTCGCCTTCCAGAAATGGAGCAGCCTGGCCGAGATGAGAAGGTATATGAAACGCTTTATTCACCTGGTTGAAGGGCTTAACCGGTTAGGCGGTGTGATGCGCACCAAATACAACCAGTACCATTCGGTTGTCGTCCCCATGAAGAACTATCTAACGGAAAAAGGAGTGCATTTTGACCTGGGGAAGGAAGTGGTTGATATTGATTTTAACCTTTCGGCCGATAAAAAATCAGCCACGGTAATCCACCTGAAGGATAAAAACGAGATTGTACTGCGCGAAAATGATTACGTTTTTATCACCAACGGCTCACTCACCGAAAGCACCGATAACGGGACATGGGACACGCCTGCAAAATTAAAAGGGCTGGCTGAAGCAGGTTCCTGGCAGTTATGGAAAAAACTTGCAGCGAAGGATGCTGCATTTGGAAAGCCGGGTCCATTCTGCGACAACATCGACCTTCAGAAATGGTATTCCTTTACAGCAACTCTTAAAGACAGCACCTTCCATGATCATATGGAAAACTTTTCAGGAAATGTTGACGGAACGGGTGGACTGGTAACTTTGACTGATTCCAACTGGCTGATGTCGTTCGTAATTGCCCGTCAGCCCCATTTTCCAAATCAGGCCAAAGATGTTAAAATCTTCTGGGGTTATGGGCTGTATCCCGACCGGAAAGGGAATTTTGTAAATAAGACCATGGCAGAATGTACCGGGAAAGAGATGCTCGAGGAACTCTGGTATCACCTCAAGATCCAGGATCTGATGAATCCGGTGATGGAGGCAGGAAAAGTAAACTGTATTCCGGTTGCCATGCCCTATGTCGACAGCCTGTTCATGCCAAGAGAAATCGGCGACAGGCCTGATGTTTTGCCCGCAGGAGCAACAAATTTTGCATTTTTAGGACAGTTTGCCGAAGCCCCGAAAGATTGTGTGTTTACCGTAGAGTATTCAGTGCGCACGGCGCAGATGGCCGTATATGGATTATTTGAAACCGGGAAAGAGGTCATGCCGGTTTATGATTCCATTCACCGTCCGGAGGTTCTGATTAAGGCGGCGCAGGCCATCAGCAGATAATCGATCGGGCACATTATCTGCCTTACACCCTCTCCAGCTCTTCCAAAAGCGCCCTGCGTTGAGGATATTTTTGCTGCAGGTGTTTTACCAGAACTTCTGCCTGTGTTACCGCCCCCACCTTTTTCATTCTCCTGATGTACTGCGTGGCTTCCTGGTAATGGGTCCTTCCTGTGCTTCGCTCCAGGAGTTCAATTATTCCATTTTATACAATGCGGCGAGTTCATCTGGGTCCCGGCTACCCAGGTATGGTGATGATGGCCGTTCCGTTGACCGAAGGATTCCACCCGACTCCTTTTTGTTCGAGGGCGACTCCGGCATTGACTGATCCGGAAACCTCGTACTGGTTGATGATGGATGCAACATCCAGAAAGACAGGGGCATCGGCATACCGCATCCTGACAATGTTCAGCAACAGCTGGTTCTTCCACAAATCCGAGACTGCATTCAGATAGGCATTCCTGTCACGAACGACCGATTTCGGCCCCACACTTCTGCACGAAAAAACGAAAAGCAGGGATGAGAGAAAAAGTATCCTTGTGATGCTGGTGTTCAAAAGCAGATTTTAGACATAATGACTTCCATTAATTTATTTTATACACGCTTTTTCCCTCCTTGATCGTCTGCACCACTTTGACATCCTTGATCTTCATCGGTTCAACGGTCAATGGATTATCTGAAAGGATCACCAGGTCGGCCAATTTCCCGGGTTCGATCGATCCTTTGTTTTTTTGCTCTCCTATCTCTAAAGCGCTGTTGATGGTTATTGCTTTCAATGCTTCATACGGTGTTATCCTCTGGTCGGGACCTACCACAACACCGGTACGCGAAACACGGTTCACGGCAGTCCAGATAGTGAAAATAGCGTTCAGGGGCGTAACATTGTAATCGGTATGGTTCGAGAAAACGATGCATGAATCCAAGGCAGCCTTCATCGGGCTGATAAAGAAAGCCCGCTCTTTTCCCAGGTTCACAATATGAATATCGCCCCAGTAAAAGGTATGGTTTGAGAAAAACGAAGGGAAGATATGGTGAATTTTATATTTATGCAGCTGGTCGGGTCGGATGATCTGCGAATGGATGATCACCGTGCCACGGTTTGTATCGGGCAGATTCAGCTCGCGGATTGCATTTTCATGGGCTGCAAGGTACATGTCGATGGCTGAATCTCCGTTGCAATGGGCAAACGCGGGAATCTTGTACTGGTAGCATTTTTTCAGAAGCCTGTTGAGCTCCTGTTGGCCGATGTTGGGTTTCCCGCTGCAGTCATGCTGGCATCCCGAACCTGGTAAAAGCGGTTGCGAAAGGTAAGCGGTTTTTCCCTGGGGTGAGCCGTCGCACACAAATTTGGCGCCATGGAATACCAGGTGGTTTGAATAGGTTCCGAAAGAAAATGCAGGGTTTCCGGCCAGGGAATCAATCAGGTCAGAAGCAACCAGTGAAACAACATCGATATATAGTTTCTTCTCTTTTGCGGCCAGCTTCAAAAAGCCGATGGTTCCTGCTTCGCTCGATCCTTCCTGAGCGGTGGTATACCCGCATGAAGCATACATCTGCTGGGCATGATCGACCAGTTTGCCGAATTTTGCATCGAGATCGGAGGAAAGGGCAGTGATCTTTTCACCTTCTTTCTTTTCTTCAGCCCTGGAGCGTATAACTTTTTCGGCAATTTTGCGAGCGGTAGGCATGGCAAACTTAGCAGTGTTGCTGAACCAGGCATTCTCGAAAAGAACCCCATCAGGTTTTTTAGTGCCGTTAATCCTGCGGATGGTGCCACCCTCCGGATCAGGGGTGTTTTCACTGATGCCTGCAAGCTTCAGCGCATAGGAGTTTGCCACGCAGATATGCCCCGAGGCATGCACCAGCACCACCGGGTTGCCGGGGAACAACTTATCCAGGTCGTCAATGGTTGGATAACGTTTTTCGGCAAGCTGGTCAGGGTCGAGACCCATGCCAACCAGGATGTCGCCAGGTTGTGAATTCAGCTGTTTCTTCAGTGCAAGCAGTTTGTCGGTAATGTCCCTGATGCATCTCACCGAATCGATGGGAGGCGAGCTGATGTTGGTCGACAGCATGCTTATCACCGCCGCAATGAAGTGGCTGTGAGGATCAACAAACCCCGGAACCATCGTCTTTCCTTCCAGGTCGGTGAGTACGGTGGAATCGCCTTTGTGTCTCATGATCTCCTTTTCGGAACCAACCGCAAGGATTTTCCCGTCTTTAATGGCCACGGCTTCGGCGTTGGCCCCCTCTTTTTCCATGGTCAGTATAATCCCGTTATGATAGATCACATCGGCTTTTTGCACAGGCCGGCTGCAGGCTGCCATGATCAGCGGCAGGATGAGGATAAGAAGTTTCGCTGTTTTCATTTTTTTATTGCTTGCGGATGGGGTTGATCACGATATTGTCTCCGGTTTATTTACAACGAATTAATGAACTGCAGTACCTGCGGCGCCCTGCCCGGCTGGATGAGGTTAAAATGATCGACCCATTGCTGCAACGGAAGTGGACGGTTAACAGGCACATTCAGGGTGTCGAAGTTGGCCGAATTCACAGGTACCAGTCCGTCGTTGGGCGGAGGGCCAAATAAAAGGAAAGCATCATACCCTATCCTGTCGATGGAAGCTGCCCAGGCCGGCAGCCACTGATAATGGCCTGTATTGTCGAGCTGATCGGTCATCTGACCGGCGATCACCCAGTATTTTGAGCGGTTCGCGATGTCGAGCGGGTTGTGCAGCATGTTTGGAATGAATCCGGTGTAAGGGTACATCTGCCGTGGCCCGGGAAAATTTGCCATGCATACGAGGTTGATCAGGCTGACCAGGGGAGTTCCCAGGTGAGGGGTACCCAGGGTGACCAGTTTGGTTATGGTTCCGCCGCTGGCGATATAGGCCCGTGAAACCAGTCCTCCCATGGAATGACCGATAAGAATGGGGCTGACCAGCCCTGCAGCGGCCACCGAATCGCGCAAGGCCCTGCCGTTAACTGTGATTGAATCTTTCCAGTCATACTGGAACAGGTAAACATTGTGTTTCAGTTTAAACTCAGCCGACAGGTTCATGATGAGGGTGTCCCAGCATTTCATGGTTGCATCCATTCCATGCACGAAAATCACGGGAGGGCCGGTAGGACTGGGAGTGGAGAGTACCTGTATGAATTTATATGGATTAACCGGGAGGGAGTTGCAATCGATCTTTCCTAGCGTCCTTCTCAGGTAAACATCTGTTGCCAGATCTTTCCCGTTTTTTACGCGCGACGGAGTGTAGAATTTTCCAAGAATGGCCGTAGGAACAGAGCCGGGAGTAACGGAGGCTGTAAACCTGAAAGAGAGCGCACCTGAAGAGAATGTCCCTGTCAGGTTCAGGTTCCCTTCCGAGAGGCTGCCTGAGATCAGACCGAGATGCTGGTTCGAGTCAAGGCGCACCATGGCTTCGCCCGTGAGCGCCGCGGCATTCTGGGATAGCTCGACCTGGTAATAGTGGCCCTGGAGCAGGCTGTTCTCCGAAACACATTCCCAGGTGCCGGCAATGTTTGCTTCAGCTACCGGATCAGATGCATTCTTTTTACAGCCGGAAAAGACCATTGCGATGATTACGATAATTGAGATTAGATTTTTCATGTTTTTCATTGTTTTCTTATAATTGATTCCGCCGAACTCCGGCTTGGTCTGTCATGCGTCACCTGTCACTTTTTTTTTCACACCAGCCGACTAATAATTGGTAGTCCTCCCACCATAGACATATTGTGCATAAATGTTTGTCTTGGTATTAAATCCGGTGGAAGAGGTAAGGTCATGCATCCCCAGAATAATGTCAAAACTTAACCTTTGCGTCACAATACTGACTGGTTTAATCAAAGATGCGCTGCCCGATAGCTGACCGGTCATTTCACCCGTATAATTTGATAATATGTCCGCTGTACTCTTAAATCCGCTGTTCTGACACTCCGTAGGAACATTTGCGCCCATTTGAATTCCAGTCCCGATGTCGATATCAGCAAAATAAAACCCAGTTGACCAACCACTTGTTAAGGTATAATCATAGTTAATATACAGGTTTAATCCTGAGCCCAGATCATTGCCTGGTTCAGAATTAAAATAAGTGAATTCGGCGGCATAGATCCAGCCACTGGAATAGGTGCCGAAGTCACCGAAAAAATTCTCCTGAAACAGACGGCCGCCATTATTGGCGATATAGGCGTTGCCACCGGAAGATTCAAATTTACATACATTCCCATGCCATTGCGTAACAAAGGGACAAGTCGGCGCGGAGTAGCATCCCCAATAACCATTGTATCTATAAGTCATCGCGTTCGTAGTTCTAAGGTTGGCGCCTGCAAGGCAAGGCCCCATGTAACCCCATTTCCAGGATGCAGCAAAATAGGCAAACTGAAGCGTACAACTGTCGGTTTTCTTGGTCGAGGTTTTACTTGGATCATGGGGATTATACCATAATGGCGTGATGGCTCCCTGTGGTGTTGCGGTGTTGCCCCAGGAGGTAGCAGGTATCTTGAGCGTTTGTGAGGTACACGACCAGCCGGTGTCGGCTATTCCATAGTCACCATAATTGAAAACACGCCATTTGTTATCCCACGAAAAAGAGGATGTACCGGTGTTATCACTGGCCATGTTCCAGTAGGTGTATGGGAACGGACTTTTGATCAGGGTGTCGGTGTTGGGAGCAAACGTTTTTCCTCCTGCAGTAAGACTAAAGGCCCCAAGGGGTGTAGCTCCTTTGCCGGCATTGTAATAATTGGGCAGGATAATGCTGCCGCACATCACCGGGGCAGGAAGACCACAGGCATCATAAATCATGTTGGCTACAAACTGGGCCCTGCCCATCATTGGTCCGGTGTTGGAATCAGGTGAAATGCCGGTGTAGAGATACTCAAGATCTTTTGTGTACTGAGCCTGGTTACGATAATCATAAAGGCTCAGCGCCATAAAATTCACAGTCTGAAGAAATAGCTGAACTTCCGAGGTAAGCGTAGAATCCATATACGCTGAGAAGGATGGCAAGTTTATCGAGTCATTAATTTTAAAGCAATTAAGCTGCACAACGCCTGCCTGAAACTGATAACTTATGATCTGCATGAAATAGTTTTCCAGAACCATATATTGGCTCATGGGTGATGCAGCGCTTTGTTTAGCAACGATGTTTCTTGACAATATTGTTAGAATCCCGGGTGTGGTCGTAGTTGGGGCGATTAAAAGGTTAAGTGCAGTTATCGCATTTTGTAACGTGGTATTATTGATTCCGCTTGTATATCTTATTGCAAAATCGTTCATATATCCATTTAGCTCTCCATTGATAAATGCGACATCCTCAGGGCTCCCGCTATTATGGGATTTTGCCTGGTTGGCATACCATCTAAAACCGTTATAGTCGGCCGTGCCATTGGCTGTGATGATGGGTGTTATGGCATTATTTAAACTGGATTGATACACTGCAGTCAACAATTCATTCATGTCGAATTGCAATTCGGCCGTGAGCGCGTTCAGTGTTGACTGCAGGGTTCCGATCTCTGTTTGAATCTGACCCAGAGATTTATCTATATCTGCAATCTGCTGATTCATATACTGCGAATTCTGATAATCCTTAATGGCCGAAAAAATGCCGAACGCTTTTTCAAACCAGTCCAAAGGTCCCCCAAGTCCTTGCCTTACATGTTTATACATTCCGGCCGCCTGGAAGGACATATGATTGTTGATCTCAAAATCAGACATCAGGTTAAGCTTCTCATCGGTAAAAACATCCTTTTGGGTGGGTGTGGGAGTTGGCGATGGCGGTTCAGGGGTGTCATCCTTTTTTTTACATGACACAATGAACAGCAATACCAGGATCAGGAGCATCCCTGCCGTGGCAAACTTAAAAACTAATTTTTTTGTTTTCATGTTTGTTTTATTTTAAATCAGTGTTGTGGAATTCCATTTTTTCACCACCGCCAGCAGCTCTTCCCTGCCAACCGGTTTGGATAAAAACTCCTTGCAACCCCAGGCAAGCGCCAGCGACACGGCAGCCAGCAATCCACTGAATAATCTGCTTTTTGAATTTTTCATTGTTTTCATTGTATTCTCATAATTGGCTCCGCCGAACTCCTTGCTGCGCTGACTCCGGTTTCTATTAGGGTGTCGGTACAGGATAGGTGCCACCGTAAACAAACGTGTACATCGGGCGAATTGAGAGGCTGGCAGGAGCACTTCCCACATTAGAGGTCTGGTAATAGTAAGATATACAGGGTTGGTAGGTTTGGTTGGTGCCAAGATTGCCTGTTTGGCCCATCGCTGAATATACTTGCCCGGGGCGGTTCTGCGCATAGGATTCCAGGACGTCGTTTTGGGCCCAGTAGGCCCACGCAGCAGTGCTGCCTCCACCGCCATAATTGTGGCGGCTCAGTCCTGTCCCCATGATGATCCATAAATCACTGTTGGTACCACCAATGGAATAGGAGGCGTTAAAAACTCCCCAGCCTTGCAATGTGCCGTTGATTGCAGGTTTTTCAGCGCCGGTTGAGATATTCGTATATAATAATTCACCAAGCATGTAATAATGAGTGGTTTGCACACCCCCTGCATTGTAGTGCATGCCTGCCAGTGAGTTGTAATCATAAGTAAAACCATCGTGGGAGTGAACGTAAATATTGCCTCCCTCATCGGTTGTGGCCATAAATGGAGGCGCCGTAGTATAGGCAGCTCCGCCTTGAACATTTAGGTTGTACTGGAGAATGTTGAAAGTCGGCGTACGTGCCATTAAACTCAAATCTGAGTGACTGACATACGGAAAACCCCAGCCCCACGAACCACAGAAATATCCGTACAGCATCGTGCACGTGGATGTTTGATTGGGAGATGTTTGACTTGGATCAGCGGGATTGTACCAGTTTACATGAACGGAACCCTGACTCTGTACACTATGAGGCCAGGGGTTTTGATTGCCATTGTCGCTTATTTGAACGCCAATGGCTTGATTGGGTTGCAAATGCCAGTTAGAATCGGGGACTCCCAATTTGCCGAAATTATAAACATTCCAGTGGTTGTCGGGATTGCAAACGGTCGGAGACCCGCTGACCCAGTATGTATAGGGAATCTGGCTCGGGATTCCATCAGGCCCAAACGTATTATCAGCATTTACGTTATAGGTCCTGGGCGGGTCATTGGGACTGGCAGCGATTAAAGAGACTGTATTGATATAATTGCCCGAACCATTGGAGTATTTATTTGGCGTAATGATAGACCCTGCAAGCACCGGGCAGGGCTTGCCCAGCGCAGTGTAAAGCAAATTCGCAACAAACTGGGCCCGGGCCATTGCCGGAAGAATGGTACTGTTCTCAGAGAGCCCGGCATTTGAATAATTCAAATCATGCAAAAATTGGCTTTGCGTGCGGTAATCATAGATATTCACCATCAGATAATTCACAGCATGAAGGTAAACATCAACCTCCTGCTGGATCATGGTTGAGAATGTTTCAGTATACCAGTTTTTTGCGTCTGTCCCTGTTGAATCGACCAGGCTGCAGGCATTGCTGTAAATATTTGTTGCCTGAAACTGGTAATTCACCAGCGAAAGGAAATAGCATTCAAGCAACATGTAAAGATTATGCACTGAAGCCGCATCACTGTAACCTTTCCCCTGGCAGGCATTGATAATTTCGTTCGTGTAATTCATGACCGAACCATCATTCTGAGACCCAGACGGCACCATGAGAAGGTTAATCTGTTCTACAATATTTTTCATGTTGTACACGATTGTTGGATCTTCGTCCCAGGGATGAACCTGCTGAGCGTATCTTACGGCCTGCGCCTGCAACGTATCGACCAACGGGGAGTTGGGAGCATATCCCTTAGATTTATAAGTCGCTGCGGTTTTTGGGAAATAGATCAACCCATCAGCGGCTGTTGAATCGAGGGCCTGCTTGAGATAAACTATATAGGGGTTCAAGGTAAGTTGATCCATGTACGCTGTCACCTTAGAAATGTCGAGCGAAAGCTGCACCCCGAGTTGGGTAATCTGATTCCCTAACGCAGTAATCTGGCTTTGTAATGAGTTGATGCCGTTTTTGAGGTTGTCATAGGCCGTATCCGGCTTTTTATAGTCATGCACATCCTTCAGCGTTTTGATAATTTCGCCAATGGTTCCGATCGTTCCGCCTTCGCTATACATCGCTGAACCCAGCTGGTAACATAGGTTTGCATGGAAAGGAAGGTTGTTCGATTTTTCAAAATCTGAAACCATTCTCAGGTGTTGGTTTGTAAAAACATTTACCTCCTTGTTCGTTGGACCCGGAGGTACAGGGTCATAGGACACATCACTTTTCCGGCAGGAAACTGCCACGATCATCAGTGATGAAAACAACAATAAAATGTTGCGGGTTTTGATTAACAGTTTGACGGTTTGCATATTTTCAGGAATTAAGATTTTAATGACATCATAATCAAATTATTATTGTTTGATGAGTTTTGCATAATACGTTCGTGAACCTGATTCTGCGCATAGGATATAGATTCCCGGGAGCAGGCTCCCTACATCCAGTTTCCCGGATTTCAGTTTGACTTCCGTCAATACCGTTTGTCCAAACTGATTGCAGATGCTCACCCTGCTGATCGTCTCTGGCAGCCCGGTTTCAATCGTGACCACATCAAAGGCAGGGTTGGGATAGAGCTTCAGCGATTGTGCCGGTGAGGTATCCTCAATGCCTGAATTCACCTCGATGTTAAAATCGGTATTGCTTAAATCGGAGATATCTCCGTTCACGATACTGCTTATCCTGATTTTATAGTCGGTTCCGGTTTCAAGGCCGGCCGGAATATTCCATACATAGGAACCGTTTGAAGGAATGGATGCGCTGATCTCAAGCACCATCGCCGCCCCGTCAAAAAGATCAATTTTCACATTTTCGGGGATGGCATCATCCCATGTTATGTTGTAAGCTGCTCCCCGCTGCAGATTCTCTCCGCCATTGGGGCTTCTCACTAAAATAGGCGGAGCGAATATCCGCTGATAATTATTGGCATACTGGTACCGGGTGGCACAGGTGCTTACCACATCCCAGTTCACCGACCAGGTCATCATTCCGCGCAGTGCCGGGTATCCTCCTGCCTGAACCAGGGTATATGTTCCGGGTTGCGGGCCTTTGCCCAAAAGAAAGTTCATGGCAGCCATCACAGTGGCCGTATCCACGAATCCGCCCCCGGCGGCAAGCGGACAGGCAGGCAGTGCGACCGCAACTTTACTGGCCGGCAAACCATCGAAGGTCCCTCCTGCCGTACTGAATCCATGGATTGCTGCCTCTGTCATGGCCACAATGAAATCGGCCGTGCCCTGTTGATATTCAACATGGTTAATTCCATAAGTTCCTCCGCTGTTGTAAAGCTGTACATGCAGGATCTCCAGCGAATCGCGTAAAGCTTGTATCACCGGCAGGTAGGCTCCCCACATTCCTGTATAAGCCGCCATCCCTCCCTGAACAAAAGCAGTCTCGGGCGCCATGGTGAGGATCAGCCGTTTGCCGTGAACCACATAATAATTGGCCATGATCTGCTTCAGTGCGTAAATGAGATTGATCACAGGCGCATCGATGGGCGCCGCAATGGTGCCTCCCGAAACCGTAAGCGAACTCCCTTCAAAATCAATATCCATTCCGTCAAATCCATACGTATTGATGATACTTCCCATACGGGTAATGAAGGTATCTCGTTCCATGATATTGTCAAGAGAAATTGGCGAATTTCCGCCGCCTGCGCTGATATTTACCTTCGTGCCCAGTGCCTGAAGCGTTTGAATTTGTAAGATAAGGGCAGCAGGGGTTCCCTGATCGGGTGTAAATGTCATTTTATAATCAGTACCGTTCTCCGGTACCGCAAACGACAGATTAACCATGTTGTAGCGCGAATCAACCTCGCTGAGCGGCATGTAGGGGGCATTGGGATCGCTCCAGTTTTGCCAGTATCCGACCAGTGAAGGGGTTGGCGCCTGGGCATGGGTCATCATTCCAATCAGGAATAAAAAAACGAAGGTGGTCAATGTTCTTTTCATATTTTCCGGTTTTACAACGTATTGATATAATCAATAATCTGCGGGGCATACATCGGACAAATCAAGTGGAAATGATCGATCCATTGTTGCAACGGCAATGGGTTGTTTACTCCTCCGCCGTCGAACTGACCCGAAGGTACAGGTACCAAACCATCGTTATCAGGCACGGGTGGCAGAAGCTGGAACAGGGCATATCCGGTTTTATCGATCGCACTGTACCAGTTTTCATGCCATAACCAGAAGCTGCTGTTTTCAGTGCTTTCCCACTCTCCTGTTATCTGGCCCGCAATTGCGTAGTATTTGCTTCGGTTGGCAATATCGAGCGGAGAATCGAGAATGAGCTGAATATACTTCCCTTTGGGTGCAGGCAACATGTTACGCGGCCCCGGGAAGTTCATCATGCAAACCAGGGGACAATCGATATCATCGACCAGTTTTGTGCCCAGGTGCGGGGTTCCAAGGGTAACCAATCTGGTAATCGTGCCTCCGCTCGCAACATATCCGCGGGCAACAAGTCCGCCCATCGAATGCCCGATAAGGATCGGATTCACCAGTCCGTTTCGCTCCACCGAATCTTTGAGGGCCCTGCCGTTGATGATGATCGAATCTTTCCAGTTGTATTGAAATAACCACACGTCGTGCTTTGCCCTGAAGGTTGCGCTGAGCTGGCTCACCATGTTGTACGGAGAATTAGGGGTTTTGGTATTATTCCAGTTCGACATGTTCCCTCCCATCCCGTGAATGAAAATCACCGGCGGGCCGGTAGGATTGACTGCAGATAACACCTTCGTCAAAACGTACTTATTGGTTGCAAGCAAGCCTTGGCAAATACTGTCGATGTTGAATTCTGCATCTTCTTCAACAATCGCCTGAAGTGTTGCCTGAAATTTTATGCCTTCCGAAGTGACTGTTCCGCCTATCCTGTCTGGCTTTTTTGAAGGATCAAAACTGCCGGTGAAGGTGAAAGGTGTGGCGGCCTGCCCGAAATCGGCTGACAATGAGAGAACACCTCCGTTAACCGACCCGGTTACAACTCCTTCCGCTGCCGAATTGTGAACAGAAATCAGCCCGTTTGCAGAAACACCACTCTGCATGAGGGTTATCCTGTAATATTTAACGGGAGCACCGGCTGTTTGCCCCTTCATGATGTACTCATAATTCCCGGCTACATTTCCGTTGGCCACCGGGTCTTCTGTCTTCTTCTTGCAGCCGGAAAAGACTACGGCGATGATTGCGATGATTAAAGTCAGGTTTTTCATTGCTTTGTTTATGTTTTTTTATCTCCGAATAATCCGATGATGAATGATCTGCACATCCGGGGCTAAATGGCCGGTACCCACTATTGAAGCGGGTAATTGTATGTTGTCACGTATTGCATTTTAATGTCAACAGATATGCCGACGTTAATATTTGATGTCGGCTGTGTAGAAGTAAAATACCATTGAAAACAAGGGTTGGAAGGATTACTGCCTACCTGCACAGAACCTGTAACGATCCACGTGCCCGTGGCATTAGCCCACTGTTGAAAATCTATCGCTCTATTTGCAACCAGATAACAATTAGACATGGGCTCTGTCAGGGCTGTTCCTGCCCGCAGCCCGCAGCAACTTGAACTATAAGCATAACTATTAGATAAACCAGCATTGCAGAATGCATTAACCGGTGCGTTGTCAGTGGCAACTTTGCTGGCGGTAAATGAGAACATGTCTGTTAAAAGCCAAGAATTGTTTGTGCTTGGCAATCCATGTACGTAACTCTCGTTAAAACCTCGCTGCGGGGTCGTGCTGAGCCCATTCCCGTATATTGAAGTAAAATCAACCAATGCCTGATTGGTGGAGTGATATTCCATGACATTTAATCCTGCATTAGATCCTGGCTCAAGGGCTTTGCAAAGGCCTCCGTGCACAGGTATATCATTACAATAAGGAATAATCGATTGCCCCCCACTCCTGTCTGTATAGTACAACTTCAAAAATCCCCACCGCCAGGTTGAAGAATAAAATGAGAACTGCATACTGCAGTCACTCGTTTTAGTGGTGGATGTTTGTGATGGATTCTGCGGGTTGTAATACATCGGTGTAACACTTCCTTTAATGGAATTGAGATGAAACCAGGGCAGGTTCTGATTGCTATTATCTACCACCTGCAAGACAGAAGGGGTACATGGAAAACTGTGGCCCGCGTCTGCCACCTGAGCGTATTTGAATACCATCCAGTTGTTGTCCCACTGGTAATTCATAGGTTGTGTCCAATAGGTATATGGTATCTGTGAGGAGATCGTGGTGTCAGCTGACTGGAACATCACAATTCCTCCCATCGTTACATTGACTAAAGGAGTAACCTGCATCCCCACACTATAATATTGTGGCAGTACAATCTCGCCGCAATAGGAAGGATAGGGAAGCCCAAGAGCGTCCAGGTAGGTATTGACCAGGAACCTGGCCCTTGATAATACGTTAACGCATTTATTATCAGGAGCCAAGCCTGCTCCTGAATAGGTTAAGTCGTTGGCAAACTGACTATTGTTACGGTAATCATACGCGTTCAGTGCAAAGTAATCAACCACTTGCAGAAATTCATTCAGTTCCTCCACAATCACTGGCATGAAATAATTATTGATAAAATTAATTCCTGCAGCACCTGTTGTATCCGTTGATTTATAGTTCAGCACATTCGTTTTTACAATGCACGCCTGAAACTGATATGTTAATGTGTATTGAAAATAGTTTTCAAGCAATTCGTAGGCCATCCTCAACCGCGACGAGTCCGAAGTAGGCCCCATGGTTTGAACAATGAGTTTCGCATAGGTTCTCAGCGATCCGTCAAACCCCAGAGCCGCACTTCCGCATAGTAAACCGTTTAAATCATTTATTGCATTTTCAAGGTCAGGGCTGGTGTAAATACTAGCTACGAAGTTGTCAATATAAGGATTGATCCCCTGAGCCATTTGTAAACTGTCAATGGTTCCATTTTGAAACTGAGCCCCCAGGTTGGTATAATACCTTAATCCCAGATAATCGGGTCCATAAGCTGTTTGAATGGTGCTTATCTGTGACAAAGCATTGATCGAATTAATATTGTTTAAAATAACCGTCTCGGTTAATGCCAATTGAGCTGAAAGCGCCTTTATTTCATTGATGATTTCAGTCAGTTCGGTGTTATAGTTATCCAGATACCCCTTTAATTCTGCCATTTCTTGTTTGTGTTCATAATATTTATAAACTGAACCCAAGGCGCTAAAAATACTTGAATATGGAAAAGCACCGCCTAGCATGTTGTGTTTTACTTTTACTTCAGAGAAATGCTTGTAAAAGAGCGCTGACGCAAAATCTTTATGATTGTTTATCTCGTAATCACTCATAATTTTTAATGGCTGGTTAGTGAAAGCTGGTGGACCGTCGGTTATGACGGGATCATTGTTTATCGGAGGTTCCTCGCTCTCTTTTTTCTTGCACGAAATCACAACCATCACAATCATCGCGGCAAGCAGCACAAACGATGCAATACGGGCAATAGACTTTTTTGTTTTCATAATATTGGGTTTCAGGTTTTATTCGCTTAATCTTATATAGACACTCGAACTTGATAAAACGTTGCAATTTAAGTTTCAGGTTGAATCTGCATTCCTGCATGCCTCCATTTTTTAACCACCGCCAGCAACTCCTCCCTGCCAACCGGTTTGGATAAAAACTCTTTGCAGCCCCAGGCAATCGCCAGCGACACGGCCGCCATGCTGAAGCTCGACATGAAAATGAAGGTCAGCGGAGGGTGACCTGCCGGGCGGGGCTTTTGTGTGAGCAGATGGCCGTTGTTACCTGGCAGGCTGGCGTCAATCAGCGCAATGTGAACAGGCGGGGGCGCTGCACAACGCAACATGGCATCTTCGCTTGAACGAACGCGTTCAACAACATAACCTTCCTGCAGCAATGTTTCTTCCATCGGCAGGTAATGGTCATCGTTGTTATCGGCTATCAGAACAACAGTTAAAAAAGCAGTATCTCTTTGCATCGGGCTAATTAATTCGAATCCGGTAAAGGTACCCTGCCGGCAAGCACAAAGTCAATGATGCAAGCCGTGAATTTCCTTGCATTCTCCTTTATCAAATATGCTAACTATCTGATCTTATGATAAATGATATACGAATGGCATCAAATTGCCATGTTTCATCAGGTGCTTAAGTGACCGATCTGATGCTGATTACGAATAATCTTAAGGTAAAGTAAAGGTGGTAAAGGCAGGGTTAAAGCTGGATAAGATAGCTGGTGAGGCTCTCTTTCTGATCAAGTGTGAGTTTTTTGCGGATATGATGGCGGGTAACTTCTACAGTTGCCAATGAAAGATTTGCAATCCGCGCAATATCTTTTGAGGAAAGATTTAATCGTAAAAGAGCACAAAGCTGAATTTCGCTGCGCGAAAAATCGGGGCAAATGGCCAGCAGTTTTTCCGAAAATCCTCCATGCATCTGTTTAAACATGACCTCGAAGTCATTCATCGGGTTCTTAGATGCATCGCGTATGATCTCCGACAGCAACTGGCTGAACTCTTCCTGGTCGGCCTTTTTAGGGAAACGGTACTGAAATTGCCCCAGTTTCTCCTGTACCGAGCGGTTTACATGGTTCATTTCCGTGGTGATCAGCGACTGGTACACCAGCTCCTGTTCCTTGAGGTTCACCTCCAGTTCAAGCCGGTCAACCTCCTCCTCTTTTAGCTGGTGCTCCAGCGTTTTCTTTTCCAGTTCGGCTTGTTTCAGCATGGTTTCCTGTTTAGACTGAAACGCCTGCTGCTCGGCCATTTTTCGCTTCTGGTCGCTTTGCCGTTTTCTGAAAAACAGAAGAATAAAAAGGCTTGAAACAAGAAGCAGCAGTGCCAGTAAAATCAGAGCAATGATAATGTTTCGTGATCTCTGCAACCTGACATGGGTGTTCAGGTCATGGACTTTTGTTTCGAGTACCTGGTTCTCGTAAAGGGCTTGATATTTCAATACGGCATCCATCTGGGCAATGGTCTTGAGGCTGTCGTTCAGATGATCCCATTGTTTAAAATAGGTTTGGGCCAGTTCCACATCCTGAAGTTCCAGATTGCTTTGAAAGGCTTCACGGTATAACATCAGGCGGTCGGCAGTAAGTTTATTCTTTCCGGCTAATTGAAGCGCTTCCTCAAATAATCTGTTGGCTTTTGGGGCATCCTTGTGTCTTACAGCAGTGGTTGCCAGATTGTTGAGGCTGTATATCTGGCCCTTTAAAATATTGTTCGCTTTGCTAAGCCGTAAAACCTCTGTATAAGCTCTTTCGGCCTCATCGTACCGGCCAAGTTTTGACAGGTAGTTGGCATAGTTGAATTTCAAGGGCAGGAAGTTTGTAATAGTCCCTTTTTTAGCCATGATATTCATTGCTGCTTTGTAAAAATATCCGGCAGAATCAGAAGATATTATCATGAAAGCAACGGCTATGTTTGTGTAATCAGTTGCCACCTCAATCATGTTGTCAAGTTTCCTGTTAATCCGAATGGCCAGGTGAAAAGCATGAATGGCTTTCTGATACAGGCCCTGGTTGATGAACAGGTTGCCCATGCTGCGGTATACCTGTGCGATATTCGGGGAGTCGGCTATATTTTCGTAGTACCGTGCCGCCTCCGAAAAACACTTCATCGCACTGTCGGCCTGGCCATTCTGACTGTAAAACAGCCCTATATTGGCCGAAAAGCCTGCCAGGTAACTGCTGTCTTTGGCTGCCTGCGCCAGCATCAGTCCCTTGCGGTACCAAAACGCAACCGAATCGTTTGATCCCATATCAATAAAGAGCGATCCCAGGGTATTGCAGGTTTGCAGAATTTTCAGTGTGTCGTTCAGGCGAAAAGCAAGGGTTCGCATTTTCCGGTAATAGCCAAGCGCTGAGTCGTTTATTTTTGCTGTCTGGAAGGCTTTGCCCCTCATCAGCGCCGCCTCATACCGTTGTGCATCATCCCCACTTGCGGCAGCCATACGAATGAGCTCTGCAGAGGCTATGATCGCACTGTCGGCATCGGTTTTTAACATGGCATTCACTGACGTCACGAGCGAATCGAAAGCGACATCCCGTTTCTTCACTTTCGGAGAAGAGCAACTGAAACATATCCATCCGGATAATAATACCAGCAGGCACTTTACCAGGAGAAAAGGCCGGATGCAGTGATTCTTTGTTGAAACCAGATGTCCGTAACTCATAGGTTCAAATGTAGTAAAAATATTTTCTACAGATAACCTCCGGTTCAAAAAGATGTCTTTATTAACTTTTTCATCCCAAATATTGGGAGGTTCATTTAAACTGAAATCAGCGGCCAATCAGAACAACAAGCCTAAGCTGAGCGCTACAATAGAAACCCTGATAAGGCAGAACAATCCGGGGATTTAGTTATGCGTCAGGGCTGATTCATAAATGCTTTCATCCGGGAAAGGTAATCCATCCGGTTTGCAATGGAAAGCTGGTAGTCAAACTGTCCGAGCGACTGCTGTAGCGCGAAATAGTCCTTCAGCAAAGCGTAATAGGAATTGTTCCGCGACATGCTGCTGATAATGAACTGCTGCTGGGCATCCAGCACATCGAGTATGCTTTTTTTTCCTAAGAGGTATTGATTGGTCACCAGATCAAGGTTTTTCTGGCCGGCAGTTTCGGCAATCAGCCATTGTTTGTGGCTCAGGTAATCAGACATTAACGTGGTGAGGTTACCGCGGATGACCGATTCGAGCTTATCCAGCTGTGACTGCCGTTCACTTTTGCGCTGGGCCAGGGTGAGACGCGCCTTTTGCATGGTGGCGTTATTCTTCAATCCCGTAAACAGCGGGATCTCCACCTTGGCCTGGATGTTCCATGTGTCGTTAGGAGCAGGGAAGGGCCAATCCGAAGGCATAGTCTGGTATAGCCGGTTCGTATAACTTCCCGAAGCGGTGGCATTCGGAATGAACCTCGAGATGTTGGCCGAACGGGCAGCGCGTTGCTGGGCTGCGATCAGAAAGTCGTACTGGCGTATTACCGGTGATTTGTCTTTCCCTTCCCTGACCAGGAAATTACTTAGTTTATCAAGCCGGATAGGATCTTCGAGGATGCGGTAGAACTCCGGATCGGCGATGAGAAGGCCGGAGGTCTCAAGCTCTACATCGGCCAGGTTGTATGAAACGAGATATCTCACATGGATCAGTTCAAGCAGGGTAAATACCGACTGGGTCATCACCGAGTAGGCGTTGATCACGTCCTTTTTTGCTTTGGCCACTTCGATCTGCCAGCGGTAAACTTCATTTTCCCCTACCGAACCCGATTCTTTTTTCATCTTCGAGATCTCGAGGTTCGACCGGCTGATCATCAGGTTATTGAGTAACAGCATGAAATTATGCCTGTTCTCGAGAATGCTCAGATAAGCCCTGGCCGTCTGGTTTCCGATATCCAGCTCCCGCGTGTTCAGATCTTCTACCAATGCCTGCTGGTTCGAGGTGGTTACCTTGAGGTTGGCCCAGGCAGGTTCCGAATAAAGCGACTGTGAGATGCTCCCGGTAGCAGATACCATCTGGGGCGCCTGGTAGTTTTTACTGTCATTCAAGGCACCCACGGCATAAGCGTCGAGGGTGGGAAGCAGGCTGGAACGTGCTATATCGATATTCTTGGCTCCGGCTTTTACTTCGAATTTTTTCGCCACCAAAGCCTGGTTGCTGTCTGCAGCTAGCGCCATGATCTCCTTAAGCTGAACAAACTGAACCGATGTATCCTGTTTGACCAGGTCGACGATGGTAGCCTCGGTAAGAATATCCCACGAAAGTATTTTCAATCCGAGTTTGGCAAACGTGCTCAGGTTAAAAAAAAGTCCCCTTCCCGAAAGCAGTTCAACCGGAAGCGAAGAAGCATTCTCCCCTAAGAGAATCTGTTGAATATCGAGTGCGATACGTTTCGACAGCCGGTCGATAAGCCGGGGATACAAGGAGGCGAGTACGCCTTCCTCCACATCGCCCTGGTCAAAACCGAAACTCGGCAGCTTTCTGGCAGTCAGGGAATCGACGAGCATCCTGAATTGCCCGGCAGGCATTTTAAAAAGGGCGTCAACGTAAACCGCATTGGTTTCTTTTGGCAGGGCTTTGATAATCTCCTGAGCCGAAGTATCGCAAAGGATCAGATTCAACCTGACCCCATTGATGGTGTCGAAATTGGTGAAGGGCCGGTGTTCGGGATTCAGGATGTCCATATAATCCCTGCTCACCAGGATGGAAAGATTATCGAAATTCGCGATTTTTTTCAACTCGGCGAACTCATTTTCAATAGCGGGTTTTAGCTGGATGTAGGCCAGATTATTGATACCGCTCGTGCCATGGTTATACGGAATACCCTGGAGCTGGTAACTTACCACAGGGGATGCGATCACGGGCTTTCCAAGATTTTTCCGGTGACAGAGGTCGTGGGCGGCTATAATGCCGAGCGAAACGATGATATCGATCTTGTTATCGGCCAGCAGCCTGTCGTTGACAGCTTTCACGCTTTCCATGGTCCATTGACCCGTGGTAAGTTCGGCCGGTTCGGTGAACACGATATCGACCTGACCCGACATAAGGCTTTTGATCTCCTTCTCCATGGTGGCGCGGTATAGTGTATTTACCCTGGCCGGACCGTCAAATACAATGGCGATGTGCACAGCATGCATGTTGAATTCGAGAGGTTCCTGCGTCTTTGTCTGGGAGTTTCCGGCCAGACTGAAGAACACCACAAGAAGGATGGTAATGATAGCGGGAACTGAAGCCAGCTTACGGCGTTTCTTTGCCTCACTTTTTTCCATCATACGGGCCACTTTTTCATAAATGATGGGAACGACTACCAGGGTAAGGAACATGGAGCTGGTAAGTCCCCCGATAAGCGCCCAGGCCAGTCCGTTCTTCCATTCGGCGCCGGCGCCCGCAGCAGTTGCAATTGGCAGCATCCCGAAGACCATGGCGAAGGTGGTCATGAAGATCGGGCGGATCCTCATCCTGCCTGCATCGATGAGGGCGTCGTATATCGATTCGCCTTCGGCCCTGCGTTCGTTGGTTCGATCGACGATCAGGATCGCATTCTTTGCAACCAGCCCAACCATCATGATGATGCCCAGGATGGAGAATACGTTGATGGTATTATGGGTGAACGCCAGCGCCAGGATAGCCCCGATAAGGGCCACCGGGATGGAGAACAGCACGACAAAGGGATAAATAAAGGAATCGTACAGGATCACCATGATGAAGTATACGAAGATCACGGCAGCGACGAGGGCTACGAAAAGACTCAGGAAAGAGGTCATCATCTCCTCCTGGTCTCCTCCGAAGCTGATCACTGTGCCCCCGGCTTTACTGCTGCCAAGCCGGGTTGAGAATGCCTGGACTATCGAACCCGCCGGAGAGCCGTCAGTATATGCGCTCACGGTAGTCAGGGCATTGCGGTTCTTACGCTCCAGTTTCGTGGGTCCCGAGGCCTGGTAGATGCTGGCAAACTGCTGAAGTTCGATGATCTTGTTGTTGCTGTTGATAAACGAAAGATGTGCGATGTCGTCGGGATTCGTCCGGTCGAATTTATCGAGTGACACGCGGATATCAAACTGGTTTGATCCGTCGCGGTATTTCGAGTCGTTATTCCCGGTGAGTGCTACCTGCAGGGCCGAACCTACATCGCTTACACTCAACCCGAGCGCCGCCATCTTCTGACGGTCGATCTCAACCCGGGTCTCAGGATTACCGCGGGTAGCCGAGAACCTTAGATACGTAACTCCCGGAGTCAGGATAAGTGCTTTTGCAACCATGTCGGCCGACTTCATGATCGAGTCATAGCTGATGCCCGTGATCTCGACCTGGACCGGAGCCGAGCTGGCCCCGCCGGTAAAACTGATCTGGTTCACAAACACCTTCACGCCGGGGATCTTGTCGGTAAGTACTTTGACCTTCGAACCCAGTTCAGCAGTGGATAATGAACGCTGGTTTTTCGGGCACAGGGAGACCACGATCTCGGTCTGGTTATCGGTACTTATCCCGTCGCTGCCTTTACCCACATTGGTCAGGATGTTCGTGACTTCTGGCAGGGTCGAAATGATCTCTTCAATTTTCCGGCTTTGGCGGTTGTTGCTTTCAAGCGTGGTCCCGGGAGCGTATTCAAGGGCCACCGAAAACTGGCTGCGGTCGGTCTGTTTCATGAATTCAAACCCGGTGAGCCCGGCCACGGGGATAATCAGGCTTATGATAAGGCCCGAGGCAACAACGAACAGCACCTTGTAAGGATTTCTCAGGCTCCATCCGAGGATCAGGGCGTACTTGCCTGTGAGCCAGTTGAATGCCTTTTCAAAAACCTTCCCGAAGCGGTTAAGAAGGCTTTCTGAATCTATAGATTCAAGTTTTGCAAAGCGGGATGCAAGGATGGGAGTTACAGTAAAGGAAACCAGCAGGCTGGTGAGGGTCGAAACGAGGATAATGATGGAAAATCCGCGGATGATATCGCCTATGAGCCCGGAAGTCAGGGCCAGGGGGACGAATACCACGATGTCGACAAAGGTGATGGAGATGGCAGCAAAACCGATCTCGTTACGTCCCCTGATGGAAGCTGTAAGCCGGTCTTCCCCTTTTTCAAGGTGATGGTAGATATTCTCAAGCACCACGATGCTGTCGTCGACCAGGATACCAATGACCAGCGACAAGGCAAGCAAGGTGAAAAGGTTAAGCGACATCCCGAAAATCCACATCACCACGAAAGCCGTAGTAAGAGAACAGGGAATTGAAACCATGACGATCAGCGAAGTGCGCACCGAATGAAGGAAAAGGAACATCACGGCAGAAACCAGCAGAATCGCAAGCAGAAGGTCTTCCATCACGGCATTCGCTGCCGCCATGGTGAATATGCTCTGATCGTCTGCAATGTCGAAATGAAGCCCTATTCCTGTATAATCGGCCTCAAGCACTTTTAATTCCTTCCGCAGCAGCTCGCACACCTTGACCATATTGGCATCATTCTGCTTCTGGATCTCGAGCCCCAGCGAATTGATCCCGTTGAACCTGCTGATGAGCGTGGGATCAACTGTCGCATCTTGAATCTCGGCAATATCGCGAAGACGGATCTCGCCACCCTCTTTGGAATAGCCCACCACCAGGTTCTTCATTTCCTCAAGGGAGGTGAACTTCCCGGCTACACGAACCACGAACTGGTGAAGAGGATCTTTTAATTTTCCTGTCGGGAAATCCAGATTGGCTGCGTTGATATAGTTGGCTACCTGGCTTATCGACAGGGAGTACGACCTGACCTTCTGGGCGTCGATGTTTACCTTGATCTCCCTTTTCAGCCCGCCATTAATAGTGATGTTTCCAACACCCTGCACCCTCGAAAGACGGGGTTTGATCTGGTCGTCGACCAGGGTGTAAAATTTGGCAGGTGAAAGGCTGGAAGTTAGCGAAAGCCTCAATACCGGGATCTGGCTCACCGAATAGGTCAGCAACGAAGGGGTTTTAACCTCTTTGGGCAGGGTTGAGATGATCTCGTTGACCTTTCTCTGCACATCCTGAACAGCGACATTGATGGTGGCATTCCTGTGAAATTCAATGGCGATGAGCGACAGTCCTTCGTACGACGTGGAGCTGATGTTTTTCACTTTTTCGATCCCTGAAAGGGCATCTTCAATCGGCCGGGTGACATTGTTCTCCACTTCGCCGGGTGAAGCGCCGGGGTATTGGGTTTTGACGGTGACGTAAGGCTGATCGATCTTGGGCAGCAGCTCGTAACCAAGCTGGTAATACCCGAAAACCGCCAGCATTCCCAGGGCCAGAAAGATCACAATAATAAATGAAGGGCGTTTGATCGCTAATTCGGTTATCGACATGGCAGATGGTTTGAATTATTTTACAATGACGACCTTCTGATTATCGGAGAGATTGTTCTGGCCGCTGGTCACTACCATCTCCCCCTCTTCAAGCCCGTTCAGCACTTCAAGCAGCTGTCCCGATTCACGCCCAATGGTGATATTCCTGAGGGAAGCGATGTTTCCTTTGATCACAAAAACCTGGGCGTTTTTCACGCTCCCGATGAGAGCATCGCGGGAGATAGCTATGGCATTGCGGGAGGTGATGGAAGTGAAATTGATCCTTCCGAACATCCCTCCTTTAAGCGGGAAAGCCGGGTTGTTCGGCAGATGGATCTCCACAGGATAGGTATGGGCTTCGTCGGCTTTAGAAGCGATGTTGTCGACATGACCCAAAAACCGGTGGCCCGGGTAGACATCGGTTGTGATTTCCACGGTGTCGCCCGGATGAAGCATAAACGCGTCTTTTTCAGAGATGCTCACCTTTACCTTCATGGTGGAAATATCGACGATATTCCCGATGGATGAATTCTGCTGAATATAGGAACCCTCGTTGACTTTCTTGGTGTTGATGGTGCCGTTGATCGGGGCTTTGACCCTGGTGTCGTCAAGGGCTCTTTTTGCCCGGGTCAGGTCATTCTCGGCTGCCTGCATATCAAGCCTGGAAATATCGAGCTGGGATGCCGAGATGGAGTTTTGCTCGTACAGTGTTTTATTTCTGTCAAAATCACGTTTCGCCTTGAAATAATTGATCTCCTGCCTGGCCAGGTCCGATTTTATAATGACATCATCGACCTCAACAAGTACGGTCCCTTTCTTTACCTGGTCGCCTATCCTGAAATTCAGCCGGGTTATCATCCCTTTGGCTTCAGAGATGATTTCCACGTCATTTTCGGGATCGATCAGCCCGACCATGCTCACCAGGTTAGTCAGCGACTGTTTTATAACAGTGTCGATGGCGACGGGAACATCGCTGAGCACCTCCTGCCTGCCGGAATTTTCTTTTTTATGCCCCAGAAAAAACAGTAAAATGATGACCATGATTACGATCACCGAAGCAATAATTGTAAAGGTAAGTTTTTTCATTGTTCAGATATGTTTCGTGGTTCAGACGTTCAATAATCAGGTCGGAAAATCATTCAATCGCCGGCTTGAAAAAATACCGGCTGATAAAGATCCCCTGGCCGGAATTGTCATGCGGCTTTGTATTCCCGTGAGGATCTTGTCGAATTCCCAGCCCAGGGATACGAGATCAATGACCTTCCTGGTGATGGCGATGTTGTTGCTGGAGATGTTTCCGAAATTTGTAAATTGCATTTAAACCAGCTTTGGAGATTGGGGAACCGGAGAAATAAATTCGTATAAACAAACATACAAATAAAAACTTATCCGGCAAATAATTTACACTTTGCCGAACATTACAACAAAGAATGATGCAGGCTTGTTAAGCGTCGTATTCTCCATCTGCAAAGTTGTACCTTCATCCCAAAGAATCGTAACTTTACTGAGTAAAGGCACTTGTTACGAATTGTATGAAGCCATTCCTGATCATTTTTTACTTCATCCTGTTTACAACTCACCTTCTTTCGCAAACGATCACCCAAACGGTGCGCGGAAAGGTGATCGATGGGGATACGCGGCGGGGTCTGGCAGGAGCAAACGTGATTGTGGTAAATTCTCAGCCCCTGATCGGAGCGACGACCGATATGAACGGGAATTTCAAACTTGAGAATGTGCCGGTGGGGCGAACCTCAGTCCAGGTCAGTTTCATGGGTTACAGACCGATGATTAAACCTGAAATCCTTGTCAGCTCAGGGAAGGAGACCATCCTTGTCTTTGAACTTACAGAGGAGGTTATTCAGGCGAAGGAGGTAGAGATCAAAGCTTCTGTCGACAAGGACAGGCCGGTCAATGTAATGGCCATGGTCAGCGCCCGTTCCTTTTCAGTGGAGGAGAGCCGCCGTTATGCAGGATCGGTTGACGACCCCATGCGCGCCGTCTCCAACTTTGCCGGCGTTGCAGGGAATCCCGAAGTAGGTTCAAACGAGATCATCATCCGCGGAAATTCACCCAAGGGTTTGCTCTGGCGGGTGGATGGCATGGATATACCGAACCCCAACCATTTTGCCTATGTGGGGACCTCGGGTGGCGGATTTACCATGTTCAGCAGCCAGGTTTTGAGCAATTCTGATTTCTATACGGCAGCCTTTCCGGCCGAATATGGCAATGCCCTGTCGGGCGTGTTTGACATGCGTTTCCGGAATGGGAACAATGCACGGCATGAATTCGCTGTACAACTTGGGGTACAGGGACTCGATGTGTCTGCCGAAGGACCTTTTTTGCATGACAAGCCTGCATCATTCCTCTTTAATTACCGGTATTCCGTCCTGGCATTTCTGCAGTATATCGATCCCGGTATGAAAAACAGGATCCCCTCTTTCCAGGATCTCTCTTTTAAAATCAATTTACCGACCGGAAAGGCAGGTACATTTTCGATCGTCGGAATTGGCGGCATTTCCTATATACAGGCTGTTCCGGTTAAAGATTCGACACAATGGGAAACCCTTGAAGACCGCTCGCAATCATCCCTCGACAACAGAATGGGCGCATTGGCATTGGTACACCAGGTTAACCTTACCCGGAAAAGCTACCTCCGGTCATTCCTGTCATTCACTTACAACTACATCAGGGCTGAAAACAGCTACCTCACGCCATCCTATCAATTATTACCGCAGGATGATGTCATGCAGAGCAACTTTCGGGGTACCGTCGGAACATTGCTCAACCAAAAATTTGGCCGAAAACATACCAACCGAAGTGGGATCAGCTTTATGCGGCTCTTTTATAACAGCGACATCAAAACGGTCAATCCATTAACAGGGATTTATTCACAGGTTAACCAGGGAAGTGGAAACAGTGATCTGCTGCAGGCCTTCAGCGAATCTAAGATTGAAGTGACCAATGAGTTTTCAGTCAACGCCGGACTCTATTTCCAGTATTTCCTGCTGAACCGGCATTATTCCATTGAGCCCCGCCTGGCTGTGCGCTGGCAGTTTGCAGGGAGACATGCTTTTAGCCTTGGTTATGGGAAACATTCACTGTCGGAGGATGTGGGCGTTTACCTTATCGAAATTCAAATCAGCCCGGGAGTCTCAACCCGGCCGAATCAGGCGCTTAACTTCAGCCGTGCTCACCACCTGGTGTTTGGGTACGATTTCCTCATCCGTCCCGACCTTCGGCTTAAGGTGGAGAGCTATTTCCAATACCTGTATGATATTCCTGTCATTCCCGGGAGTTACTATTCCCAGATTAACAGCAATGGGGGGTACTTTAGTGAAACATTGATAAATGATGGCACGGGGCGCAATGCAGGCATTGATATTACCCTTGAAAAATTTCTGACAAGGCAATACTATTATCTTGTTACAGTTTCACTCTTTGATTCGAAATATAAAGGTGGTGACGGAATTGAAAGGAGCACACGCTTCAACTCGAATTTGGTGATCAATCTCCTTGGCGGAAAGGAGTGGACCATCCGGAAAAAGAACATCCTGGGAGTCAACCTGAAGGTATCATATACCGGGGGTGAATATTATGTCCCCATTGATCTGCAGTCATCAAAACTTGAACACCGCGAAGTTCTGGATGAAGCACAGGCGTATATCCCACGACTTCCCGGTTTTTGTTATGTAGACTTCACCCTGACCTACCGCACGAACCATAAAAAATTCTCAGGTATCTGGGCGCTTCAGATTAAAAACCTGCTCAACCAGAAACCCGCTACAGTTTATGTTTACAACGATTTCACCCAGGCGGCCGAAAAGGTAGTCTCTATCGGGATATTGCCGCTGGTAAGCTACAAGATCGAGTTTTAAAACCCTGCTCACCCCGCCCCCGTTAAAAGGTCCCCCACTGTTACCCGATCTCCTCAAGGTTATTTACTGTTGTGATAGATCCATTTGGCCCCTTCCCAGAAAGCTTTGATGGCCACCTCCGCATGAACCGTTCCTTCAGCAGGCTTCGGGATCATGGGGGGCCACTCCTGGTATTCGATGTTGGTCAACCCGAGTTCAGTAAACCTCTTTTTTGCTGCAATAAAGTTGCCGAACAACACGCAGTCATCATTTTTACAGTGCCATAAAAGCATCTTCGATTTCGGGGTCCATCCCGTATAGGAATTATTTTGGGCAAATATCTGCATGGCCTGGCTGGCCGGATTCCGGAGGGAATCGATGAATGCGTCGGTAAAGATCTTTTTCAGGATCTTGTCGGGAGGCATTTTTTTATTGACCACCTTCTCATCATAGAATCCCGTTGTATACTGTGGAAGATCAGTAAGGTATGGAGCCTTCAGTACGATATCATAGGCAAAAACCTTTGGATAGATTGCATTGTATCCCACGACCACCATCGGTAAAAAGTAGGGCTCCGGAAAGGCTGAATCGGATAGCATGAGCGGCAACATGGTCCCTGTCAGGTCATAGGGCCCCGACAGGCAGGCCACTCCGTTCAGCTTGACATTCCGCGCCTCGAGCTCCCTGGCGGCTGCCATCGTTACATATCCTCCCTCCGAGTATCCCATGAGGAAGGTCTTTTTATTCCAGTAAACATAGGGATTCTTATGCTCACTCAATGATTTGATGGCTCCCTGTAACATATCAGCTGTTGAAGCGGCCAGTCTTTCCCTGACACAGAAAGGATGGCTCTCCCCCACATCATCGCCCATCCCCTGGTAGTCGGGCATTACGATGATCCATCCCAGGGTCGAGGCCATGATGTCGGCGAGAACCGCTTCAGGATATGAATCATATTCACTGTATTTTGCAGTCTTCCATTTCGATGGCGCCAGTTTTTTCAGGATCTGCGTCGCATGGTTTAATGAGATAACCGGAGCATATACCCTGCCTGAAAAAGAAACCGGAGTGACCATCAGCCCGGTCAATTGGATCTTTTTTCCATGATTGTCGGTGGAATAATATCTGATCACATCATTCCTGACAAGGTAAGGAACGAATCCTGGTTCCATCTTGGTGGCTTCATATAAAAAATCGTGGCAGTCGAACTGGTCCTCTTTATCAGGCAGCAACATGACCTGGTCAACGATGTCCTGGTAATTCAGCAGGGTCGATTCCGTCACCTCAAATTCTCCGCCGGAATTCACCGGCTCGTACTCACGGTGGTGATCCTTGGTGCACGAATTCAACAGTGTTGCAATAAACATCACACCGGACAATGCAATAACTTTCATCATCCGGTTACCTTTCCGTTTGTTCAGTTTTTTGTTATTCATTTTTTATTTTTTAATGCGTTAAACCAAATGCGTCCACTTAATAGACAACAGAACCATCAAAAAGGTTGCAACAGGCACCCTGGTTTTTTTTCCTGAACTGCCAATCGCAATAGAACCCGAAGAAAACAGGCAAGATCAATTCTTAAGCGCGCGAACAGAAAAGCCATAGCCCCTGCGTTTTCCATCAACAACAGCATCCGCGTTTTCGTTGAAAAGTCCGCAGTTAAAGCCGCTGTAATCATCCGAGGGGGTAGATGTCCAGAACAGGCCCATGGTTCCCATCATCTCGAATTTTCCGCTGTATACCCTCAGGCCGGCCGGGAGCGCGGTAAAACCGGCCTGGTTGGTAGCACCTGAATTCGGAGCAAACCAGTGGGCCGTCCCTGCCTCTTTGAGCTTACCCCCTGCCACGGTTTCGCCACCCAAATAGGCGACCAAAGTCTGCCAGTCGACTTCAGTGGCAACATGCCAGCCTTCAGGAGCCAGGCCACGGCTGTCGCTGGCAGCAAACCAGTTGTATAAAAATCCATACGTGTTTCCGGTATTTACATCGTTGTTGTAATTGCACAACGCACCTGTCGCATTGTTTGAAAGTTTATTCCACAATGAGTCAACCGTTTCATTCGGGATCACGTCACCATTGCGATATCTCGTGGCTTTCAGGTTTTCGACGAGCCACACCTGGGTGCCAATGTTTACCTGGTGGTAAATATTCCCATCAATGTCTGTGACCGTGGTAACCGGGTCAGGCTGGGGATCGGTTTTCTTTTTACATCCGGTGGTAAACATTAAGATGATACCCATTGCCAGGAACAGGTGGATGAAAATTTTGCTTTGCTTTTCCATTTGAAGTGATTTTACAGGTGAATGTTATTGATCGGGCAGGATCATTTTTTTCGATGCGATGTTTGATGAAGGTACTGGAAATAAAGGGGTTTTCACCAAAAAGATCCATTAAACACAAATTGCAGGCCAGAAAGGCTGAAAAAAACAAATCAAAGGTGTTGCAGAAGCTAAGTGTATGAAAATGAATTGGTGAACAATTCATTTTTTTATCCTGGCCGCCTGCCCGAACATGGATTTATGCGTGGACTGTGTCTGAAAGACAATAAAAAACGCGTAGTTACGCGAAAATATGTAAAACCCCATGCAGCTCTTTTATGAAATTGATTGATGATTTTCAGCAGATCTTCGTATATTTGATATCAGGTTGATATTCCTTGCAAAGAATCCTCATTTAATGCTCCAGCACAATGAAAGCACCACACATGCACAAATTGATTGGTTTATTGACGCTGGGAATTGTCATTTCCCTTTCCTCCTGTAAAAAAGACAATACGGCGTCTTCGCACAGCGAGTCGGCTTTACAGGGAACGACCTTCTGGGAATGTGAATTGCTAAAGGTAAATCCAGATACAACGATGCATTTCTATCTCATCACCCTGTCGCTGGATGGAAAACAGTTGACGGGTGAGGTTGTTGTGCGCGACTCTGCAGAGCAGGAACCAGGTATAATAACAGGGGTGATTGAGCAGGACAGTGTCATCTTTACCGCCGATTTCGGGAATAATATACTGGATTTCACCTTCCGGGGAGTCGTAGTGGATGATGCGGACCGGCACATACTTGAAGGATCGGTGAAACCGGTCCTGCCGCAGGCCGGAGGGAACGATGGACAGATCATCGTTGTAAGTTCCTCACTCGATTTCCGCTGCCCCGACGTCTTTCCCGATAATCCGTCTGTTTTCAGAAAAGTCAGCTCTTCGGAACATCCCAACGACTCAGCGGTCATTTTCATCCACGGCATGACCGGTGATCTCACGCACTGGAACAAGGTCATCGAACAGTTAACGGCCGATTTCAAAAAGCGCCATGATGTATATGTGTATCAGTATAACTGGAAAGATTCGATCATGAAGAATGGGAGGATCTTGCTGGACTCGGTACAGGCAGCCGGTTTGACCAATCCGATCATTGTGGCCCATTCCATGGGAGGGTTGGTGGCAAGGGCTTACATTGCGAAAGGAGGCCCGGTAGCCACCCTGGTGGCCCTCGGGACGCCCCACCTCGGAAGCCCGCTGGCTACCCTTACAAAGCTGCTCTGCTTTATCAATTTCCCGGGGCCCAAAGACATGGCCCCTGAATCTGTTTGTATTAAATCGTTGCTTGCCAGCACCAACGATGCCCAAAACAGGAACAGGTATGTTGTTTTTGCGGGCCAGATGAAAGGAAGTTTCAAAATCGTGAATCGCCGCCTGAAATGGGTCTGGGCCGAAGATTATTACGATATCATGGACAAGGTTGGCTTTGATGCCTTTGTCCTGTTTAAAAGTCCGCCCAATGACGGACTGGTACCGCTCTCTTCCGGTCTTTTTGAAGGATACCCCGTTAAGGAGAGAAAACCCATCCTCGAATGGGTCGACCACAAGAACTTGCGGAACCCCGTTGTTTCCACCGAGGTGATGAACTATATCAATGCATTGTAACGGGTCAAGTTGTCTGAACCCCCGATAAACTGTTCTCCGGGGCATTGAAAGGATAAGTACTGATGGTTTTGCTTCAGGGGAAGAGTGGTCTGCGAGAGCGTTTTTCCCACGTAAGAACTAATCACCTAAATTTTGTTCTATCCATGCAGTTCCTGAAACAATATTTTCTTTTTTACCAAAATTGGCAAAACAGGAGCCAACCCCTTCATAAACATCGGCACCTTGTCCGTCTTTAAACAGTTGATCGGGATATAAACTATTTATTTCAAAGGTGGCAGTTAATTCAGGACTGTTGACCTCCACGATGAATTTTAAATAATATACAACCCCCTTCTTACTGATAAAAACAGGTGCCATTGGAGTGGTCGTGGTTTCAACATAAACACTTTTACCATTCTGTAACAGTATGCTTGCATGCGATTTCATTGGCACATTTTCGATGGGGACTACTCCAAAGTTGGTAAAATTAGATAAATGCAGGCCATTGCTCAATTGGATATCCTGAAACAACCAAATTACAGGTTTTCCGGGGGTTCCACTTGGGAATGCCCCATATTCGTGATCCATCCAGGTTATCCCTGTCACTTCAATTACTTCGTTTCCAATGATGATGGTCCCACTCGCCTGCAAATGGGTCAGCGAATAATAGTAATTGTTCCTTGTCAGTGGAGTTGTGCCACTCGAGTCTACCAATAATTGGACACCGGTGCCAAAAGCAAGCAGGGGTGGGCCCTGTTGATAAAAATTAAGTTGTAACTGACAAGGGGTGTTGCTTGCTGCATCCACGAAGCTTGCATTAACTTTCATGTTGAGGGGGTTGCCGTCAATGGCCTGCATCAATACGGCACCATCAGACGGACTTGAAGCTGAACCCGATAATTGAACCTGCCAGGGTTTGGACTGATCGTATTGGGCCCAATTGGCTGGACAAGGAATTACTGCATTCACTTTTTGATAATTGCATTGATTGTGCACATCAGTAATTTCGATCTGTGTGTAAGCATAATCCAACATGCCCACTACATTTATTTCAAAGCCAAATTTGCGGTTATCGGCACTTATTAGTGTGCCAACGTGCCACCACCATTCATTGGGTGCTCCTGAATGAGCAAACTGATCTGCAGGCAATGAAATCGCCGGAACTGAAACCGGAAGATCTTCTTGTTTTTTGCAGCTGTAGAGCATAACAATGCACAGGAATAATGAAATTAAATGAATGTTCTTTTTCATACATTTGTTTTGTGATTGAATTAACAATACTAGTTAAAAATATCTTTGAAATTCAATCTTACAGTAATTTTCTAAAGAAGAAAGGGGGAAACGCCATGAAAAATTCATTTAAGATCACATTCCGGGTGGTGAAAAGCCATCTCAATATCAAAGCGATGATGGGATTCCTTGTTATTGTCGTGATGCTGGGCGGCGGCTGCAAAAGCAAGTCGGAGGACCCGGGGGCAACAGGTGAAACGCTTCGTTTCGTCTTCATGGCCGATTGCCGCGGTATATCCATTGCGGATCAGGTGAACTACCCCGTACTGAACACCATCATCAGCCAGATCGGTGCGTTGTCACCCAAGCCCTCCTTTGTGATGTTCGGCGGAGATATGTCCTACAGTGGCTATATCAATTCCGCTTATACATTCCAGGCATGGAAAGACCTTTTTGCACCCCTGACCGGAAATGGAATACTCTTGTACACCGTTCTTGGCAATCATGAGCTGTATTTATCGAGCTCTGATTCCGGTTTCTTTCTCGGAAACCAGCAGGCGTTCCAGCAGGTGTTTTTGGAGAATCCCGCCAACGGGCCTGACGGCTACAAGCACCTTACTTATTCCTTCACCTCCCCGGGCGGCAACTCCTTTTTCGCTGTACTGGATGCCTACTACCTGACCCACAGCTTCAAAGATTCGACCATGGGAGGCAACATCGATTCTACCCAGATGTCATGGTTAAAAGCACAGGTAGCCCAAACCAAGGCAACACACAAATTCCTTTTCATTCATTCACCCTATTACTATGTCAACTACGACCCGGAAGAGCCATCCGCAGCAAACAAGTCCTATACGGAGCTCTGGGCTTTCCTTGATGCCAACAAGTTCGACTTATACGCCTGCGGACATTCGCATCTCTATTCCCGCAAGACCATCGACTCCAGCGTCCTCCCGAATCCACAAACCACACCACCGACACCACCGTGGCAGAACAATGTGGTCCAGCTTCTGAATGGCACCTGCGGCACCCACATTGAGACAACCCACATCGATACGGCTATCAGAGCCGCCTGGAATGTTCACAATGACAGCCTGACCTATTACTTCAGCGTTGTCGACATCTCCGGCAGCACTGCAACGGTCAACAGTTACCGCGGCAACACAGGGGTCTACAGCGTGTTCGATACCTTCACCATTCATAAGTAAGAACACGCAATGGCATTTTGTCCTTACCTGGTTAATGGGTGATTATAATTTTCCTGGTCGCAGAGCCTGCATCGTTTTGCAAAACCAACGTGTAAATTCCGTCCGGCAGATTGCCCTGTTCGAATCGCAGAACCCGCTTTCCTTTAACCCTGATCTCTTTTACTTCGTGGATGACCTGTCCCAGCTGGTTATAGATCCGGATTGAAAATGTTTTTTGGTCTGCGGATGTGATTTCGGCAGTGAACTCCCCGTTGTTGGGATCAGGGTAAACTTCAAACTTCACGGCCGGCACTTTATCTTCTACTCCTTCACCGTACTTGTACAGGATCGTTGGTGCGTTCAGGATGAGGGTGTCAAATACTTCGCCTCCGGCATTGGCTATTTCGGATTCCGGGTCGAGTGAAAGGTTGATCTGGTCCTCTTTTGAGAATTGATCTGATATTTTCACTACAAGAATCAGCATGGTCTGGTCCTTGCCCAGCGAAAGCGGGGTGGTTTCCGACCAGGCCATCCGCACGTGATTGCCTTTGGTGGTATCATACGGTGTTCCGTGTTCGGTCTTCATTTCGTTGACCTGCATCAGGTTATTGGGATAAGATAAAACCATCGAGATAGCCCCGATACTGGCTGCACTGGAAACCTTCACCGGGATTTCTATCACCTCGCCGGGAACTGCCCTGATGATTTCCTTCTGTTCCAGGACCAGGAATCCGGCACCAGCTCCTCCTGCCCCCGGAATGTTCGATCCGTTGACATCGCCGACACAAAGGCCCCAAATATCCTGGTTAACATGGGCATCATGGATAATCAGGGTATCTCCTCCCGTCGGTTTGGCAAAGGTCCAGTCGCCCAGATCAAAGTAGTTATCCAGGCTCACGAATCTCCGTTTGATCCTTGTCGCATCTTTTTCATTGATCTGTTTATTATTGTCCACATCAGCAGCCTGCAGCCTTACCGGTTCCGTTAAAATTTCAAACCCTGCTGAATGCCGTTGAACCTTTAATGCATCCGTGGCGTTGACACTCAACCATGCTTTGGAAGTCCGCTCGCTTATTGTATACGTTCCATTTGGATTATTTGAGAAAGCATAGGTACCTGCCTGCCTTGTAAGCATGGAATCAACCGGGATATTATTTTGTTTGACGGTGACCCACGTTGAATCGATCGGGGTGCTGGCCGGATTGTGGTATAAGATTCCCCCGCACATATCATACCCCGTACCTTCACCAAGGCCGAATTCACTGAAGCTGGTCAGGGGTTTGGTGTTGGTAAAGTGGGGTTTGGTCGTGCCAAACGATGCAATCGTATCTGCATCCTGTTTTAGCATCACAACAGAATGAACGGGATCTAATCCGGACGGGTCCAGAGTCAGGAAATACTGAAAGTTGCTGCCTCCCGTCTGGGTGACAGTCCACGAGCGTTTCGTGGTCAGCAGGGTAATTCCTGATGGCAGTGTGCCTGTTAAGGGAGTCTCAAACAGCCCGGCGGTTACCACGCTGGTTCCGGTTAAACTGTCAAATTGCAGCGACAGCGGACCGTAGTCCCTGTCATTGCCGATGGGAAATTGTTTTAAAGCAGGGGTTTCAAAGATCATGGCCAGATTGCCGTTCACAAATCTTGATTCTCCTGCACCGGTAATGGTGCCCGCTGGTCCGATCGTTGCCACATAGGTCCCGGTATTAAGCAGACCGAACTGGAAATCAAGTATCCCGTTTATACCGATGTTGTTTGAGAGGATGATATTCCCGCTGTTGTTCAGGGTAAGATTGCTAAAGGAGGTTTCACTGGACCCTCCTATGGTTTGGGCCGAATCGCCGTCGAGCGTTACATTGCTGCCAGCTGCGCCGATATAGGTGCCATTGTTTTGCCAGTTGCCTGTGAGTTGGACCGACCCTGTGGTATCGTTTATAAAGGTACCTGTGTTTACAATGCTGGTATTATGCTCAACGAGCAGGTTGCCGCTGTTGACCAGGCAGGTTCCACCCACTATATTGACCTCCTGCGCAGATACCTGAAAAGGCTGAACCCCTGAAAGAATTACCATGCCGACGAAAATCAGGAACAACGCATGCGAAATGCCGTGTGTTGATTTTTGTATCTTCATAAGATCATGTTTTAGCCGGTTTTAATTCCCACCTGAACAGACAGAGGATGAATTGTGGTTGTACCAAAAATACAATAAAAACTTGGAAAGTCAAGCTACCTGATTACGGAAATTCAACTATCTTTAGGCTGTTGAAAAGGAGACCGAAAACCTCGTTCCTTTGAATGCCTGCAAAAAAATCATGCTTGGACACTGGATAAACCAAAATGATGATGAAAAAGGAAATTACGCTTTTTTGCCTGATCGGAATGTTGATATTCATGGCCATGCGAACCGAGGCCCAGGTTGGGATAAACAACGATAATACCCCCGTCGACCGATCAGCAGGCCTGGATGTGAATTTTAACGACAAAGGTGTTTTAATTCCCCGATTGACTTTTGATCAGCGCAATGCCATCCGGAATCCGGCGGAGGGGTTGATGGTGTATTGTACCAATTGCAAATGGGATGGAACAGGCGTGATATCCATTTTCCAGGGCGGACTCTGGAAGAACTTTACCGATTGCCTTGAGCCTGATCAACCAGCAACAGGGATCCACCTGCTGAATGGTACTCAGATCACCTGGAACTGGAATCCCGTTCCCAATGCCACGGGGTATAAATGGAACACGACCAATGATTTCAATACAGCATCAGACATGGGAACAAACACCTCAATGACTGAAACAGGTCTTACCGCGGGCATTACCTATACCCGATACGTCTGGGCCTATAATTCCTGCGGTGCATCTCAGGTGACCAACATGTTCCAACTCTTTGTATACATAGGATTGAGTTACCAGGGCGGGATGATTGTTTACCTATATCAACCCGGCGATACAGGTTATATTGCCGGGGAGACGCACGGACTTATTGCGGCTACGATCGACCAGAGTTCCGGGGCGGCCTGGGGTTGCGCGGGGACCTTAATCGGCACCTCGGCTGCCATTGGCAAAGGGCAGGCCAATACAACAGCCATCGTAAACGCATGCAGTACGGGAGGCATTGCAGCCCGTATTTGTGATACCCTTGTTTTAAACGGTTACAGCGACTGGTTTTTACCATCCAAAGACGAGCTTAACCAGTTGTACATTCACAGAAATGTTATTGGCAATCCTTCTGACATATATTGGAGTTCCACCGAGTACAATGCTGCCATGGCCTGGTTCCAGATCTTTAACGTCGGCATCCCTGATTACCAGAATAAGGTACCCCCCCTGAATGTCAGGGCTGTCAGGGCTTTTTAAAAGAACAACCCATATGCATATGAAAAAGACAAGTACCCCTTTCCTGCTGATCGGAATTCTGATGTTCATGACCATCCAAACCTTTCCCCAGGTTGGGATTAACTCCGATAACAGTTCCCCGGATCCATCGGCCGGACTGGATGTGAACTTTACCGACAAAGGTGTTCTGATACCCCGCCTGACCCTGGAACAGCGGAATGCCATCCAGAATCCAGCCGAGGGGCTGTTTTTGTATTGTACAACTTGTAATTTAAAGGGAACAGGCGTGATATCCATATTTCAGGGCGGAGTTTGGAAGATAATCAATCTCCATTGTTATGCGCCTAATCAACCTGTAGCAGGGACTCATAGACCCGATCGTACCCAAATCATCTGGAACTGGAACAACGCTCCGATCGCATTGGGTTATAAGTGGAACACCTCAAATGATTACACTACCGCCACTGATATGGGAACCAGTACAACAAAGACAGAAACAGGGCTTACCTGCAATACACCTTATACACGCTATGTTTGGGCTTACAATGCATGCGGGTATTCCACCCCGGATACATTAACTCAAACCACGGTAGGTTGTCAAACTTGTGGTACATCCATCACGATTAACCATATTGCCGGAGCCGTAGCGCCGGTTACCAAAACGGTTACTTATGGCATCGTTACAAATATTCCCGGGTTGGACTATGCATGCTGGATTGCATCTAACCTTGGCGCCGATCATCAGGCCACTGCTGTTGACGATGCTTCCGAAGCATCTGCAGGCTGGTACTGGCAGTTCAACCGCAAACAAGGATATAAACATGACGGAACAACCAGAACGCCCAATACCACATGGATGAGCATAGATGAAAATTCTGATTGGATTGCCGCTAACGATCCTTGTACCATTGAACTTGGGAGTGGCTGGCATATTCCTACCCAAACAGAATGGACCTATGTGAACACAGGTGGTGGTTGGACAGATTGGAACGGCCCGTGGAACTCTGGATTAAAAATGCATGCTGCCGGTGGCTTAGACTATTACGATGGGTCACTGGACTTCCGGGGATATGATGGCCTGTACTATAGTAATACGCAGTATGGTTCTACTATGGTCTGGTACTTGCAATTCGACGCGGGGGACTGTTCCGTATTGAGCTTAACCAAATCATTCGGCTGCTCCGCCCGCTGCGTTATTACCTATTAATTCAATGGATAAACCATCATGATTATGAAAACAATAATTATACGTTCCTGCCTGATCGGAATTTTAATTTTCATAACCCTGCAAAATTCTGCCCAAATCGGTGTTAACACCGATAACAGCGCTGCTGACCCATCGGCAGGTCTGGATGTGAAATTTAACAACAAAGGTGTTCTGATACCCCGTATGACATTTGAACAGCGAAACGCCATCCTTAACCCGGCCGAGGGATTAATGGTGTATTGTACAAATTGCAATCCGGATGGAACGGGCGTGGTGTCCATATTTCAGGGCGGACTTTGGAAGACAATCAATCTCCATTGTGAAGTGCCTGATTCAACTACAGCAGGTATTCATATCCCCGATTTTACCCAAATCACCTGGAACTGGAATAACGGTCCAATCACATTGGGTTATAAGTGGAACACTACAAATGATTGGGCCACCGCCATAGATATGGGGACCAGTCTGACAACGACAGAGAAAAGGCTTAATCTCAATACAACCTATGCACGGTATGTATGGTCATACAACACATGCGGCTATTCCCTCCCGGTAACATTAATTCAAACCACGCTGGGCTCCATCACGATTAACCATATTGCCGGAGCTGTAGCACCTGTTAACAAAACGGTTACTTATGGCGTCGTGACAAATATTCCCGGAGTTACCAATTTGTTCTGGATTACATCTGACCTTGGCGCCGATCATCAGGCCACTGCTGTTGACGATGATTCCGAAGCATCTGCAGGCTGGTACTGGCAGTTCAACCGCAAACAAGGATACAAACATGATGGAATAACCAGAACACCCAACACCAAATGGATTAGCAATATAGATGAATATTCTGACTGGGTAGCCCCCAATGATCCTTGCGCCATTGAACTAGGTAATGGCTGGCGTCTTCCTACGGTTACAGAATGGACCAATGTTAAGAATGGTGGTGGTTGGACAGATTGGAACGGCCCGTGGAACTCTGGTTTAAAAATGCATGCTGCCGGGGCTTTGACCTTCGCCAGCGGTTTGCTTAGTGCACGGGGCAGCGTAGGCAATTTTTGGAGTAGTTCACAGGAAACAGCATCCACGGTCTGGGGCTGGTACATGGAATTCCTGCAAATAGGGCTTATTATTGACAACATGATCCCTAAAGCGAACGGCTTCTCCGTCCGCTGCGTTAAATGACAATTTTGGGAATCCCGTCACCATGTCAAATGTGGCCTATTCTTTTGGTTTTATCAGCATTTGCAGGAATAATGCGAAAATTCCAACAAAAGGCATTGCCATGTTTTTTTCCGGCACCTGGGTCGACTAAATCCCTCTAAATGTATCCCTTTCCAATTCCGAGTTGCAATTGCTTAATTTTTATTGCCGGGCCGACACATCATTTGGCCCGAATGATTCCTGTAACTATATGGGTGGTTCTTATGATCAAAGCATCGACATCAGGATTTCCGATAAAAAAGATGATATTCTGACAGGAACATTTTCAGGGGTCATACGTACAATGACCGGGCTTTCAAAGGAAGTAACTGGGGGGAAGTTCCGGATCCGGGTGATCAGGAAACAGGAATAACTCAAACCAACATCCAACAATATATTGATTCGCATTCACGGTGCATTTTAACAGAAAGGGGCTAAATGACAGACTGGATAAAAGACAACTTTGGGATGAAGAACCTGCTCATCCTGATCCTGGTTATTCTGGCAATATTGCTTTTCATCAAGGGACCCTCCTGGTATAAATTGCTGGCCGCGAAAGGTTACGATGGCTCTGTAAAAGCAAGGGTCACCAATGTTGTGGACAAAAAATCGACCTTTCAGCACATCAACGGCACCAGCACCAAAATAGTCGGTTATGACATCTCCTATGTTTATGAGGTGAAAAATGTAACCTATTCAAACACCGAATTTTTTGAACCCGAATCTGATGTCAACCTCATATCTGAGCAGTTTAATGCGGGGAAACCCTGTGTGATTGAAATAAAATACTCCCTCGAAACACCATCCAGAAGTTCCATTTCAAAACTTCGTTTGAGCGAATGAATCATCTTCATGGAGATGGGTTGCGTTGGTTTTATATTCCGAATACAAGATCAATCACGGGCAATAAATGCCACTGCGGTCCGGCGGGATATTTTCCAAAACATAATTTATAGCCAGCTTCGATGCGCAGGCTCTCTTTTTTTGAGGTGTAGACCAAAACCCCCTTGTTTTCCATAAAATAGTTTTGCCGGGTGCCGCAGAGAATGAAGTTTTCGAGGCTGAACAGCCACCCGAACCGGGGAATAAACTTCCCGCGGAAATCGAGTCCGATGTCGAATTCTGGCTGGTTATAAAACACGGCAAGCCTGGGGTAAATGACCGGAAGGTCGATGGTGCTCTGCGGGTCCAAAGGTCCGAATTTGACTGAGAAAGCAATCCCGGCGTGTGCCGTGAGCAGCGCATTTCTGAAAGGCCCCCAGGAGGCCAGGAACCTGTTGGAAACAGCAAACATCTGAGGAATGGAAAATTCGGGGGAGATAAGGCCGCCCGTCCCTTTTGCAGCAACCAGCCGCATGGCCTGGGTTGGATAAAAGATACCATGTTCAGTGGCCAGTCTGAATCCGGAATATTCACCCCAACCCACTTTCAGCTTTACCTGCGGCATCAGGAAAAACAGGATGGGATGGGCCGAAAGTTCAAGCCTGTCGTTGATGCCGTAGCGGGAGGATGTAAATAATCCGAGTTCCCACCGGTGTTTCGGAATGTTGCAGGCCGTGCCGTCGGTCCAGTAGCTTTTTGCCGGGGAATCCTGCGGAAACAATGAATTGCAGAAAAGAAAACCAGCCAGGAAAATCAGGATTTTTCTCATTTTCCACCTCCTTTCACAGGCAACTTAAATATCACGGACACCGGGGCATGATCCGACTCCCTGGTTGCTTCCTGGGAGGTAACCACCGAGTTTTGGACCCACTCGCCATTGGTAAAGAGATAATCCAGGGTGCGGTCCCAGAAATGGCCGGGGCGGGTGGTATGGGTGAAAAAACGGAACTGGTTGTTTTTGTATGTCTCTTCCGAAACCGCGCATTGATAGGCCACATACAGGGGATCCAGGAAATGTTTTTCCGGTTCATAGTTGCTTCCCTCCTTGTGCAACGGATCGTCGCCCGAAGCATGAAATGATTCCCACGAACACATGTCCTGGATGCAGTAATCAGTCGTATCCGATCCGGGGGGCAATGTGTTCAGATCGCCTCCTGCCACAAACCATCCACCCTCACCGGCAATCCGGTCCAATTCGTCTTTAAACTGGTGGATATGTTGCTGTTTAATATCCAGTGTTGCCGTGGCCGAGGCATGGATGTTTACCGCGTAAAAGTTGTTCAGCCCCGGAATCCCGATGCGGCAGGTCACCATACAGCAGCGTTCATAAAAGTAACGGGTGAGATTATCCTGGTCTGTACGCAGGGCCAGCTGGATCCGCTGTGCATCGCTTATTTTCCAGCGGCTGAAGATGACGTTTTCCTCATCCATCCGCCCCAATCCATCACTCGGGATAAACTGTGCTTTCCATTGGGATCCACAAACCGCGTAGTTGAAGTAGGTATGGTCGAGAAGCCACTGAACCTGGTCGATGTAGGCCGAACGTTTTGATTTGATATCCACCTCCTGAAGCAGCAGGATATCGGGTTTTACCTGGTTGATTTTAGCGGCAATGGCCTGCAAGGATCCGTAAATTTCCTCTTCCGTCAGAATAACCCTTTCCCCACAGGCATCGCCGAACCAAAGGATGCGGCCTGCCCCAAAACGGATATTCCACGTCATAACGCGAACTGAGGTAAAGGTATCTGCCACCGGGGTCATCGAACCGGCCGTATAATATATGGCCGTTTCAGTGTCATCAAAATTGGTGGCCAAAGGTTCGCATGAGGAGAGGAAAAGAATTAAACAGAAGCCGGCAGCGTAAAATATAAAGTGCTTCCCTGACCTTCTTCGCTTTTGATCCATAATTTGCCTCCGTTTTTTTCGACGAACTCTTTACAGATGATTAACCCCAAACCGTTGCTGGGTTCCCCTTCGGTGCCCTTGCGGTTTGTGTTGGCATCCAGATTGAAAAGATTCTCCAACATCTCTTTGTTTATTCCGATGCCTGTGTCCTGGACTGAAATTTCAACCCAATGATCATCCTTTGACTTTGCCGTGATTGTAATTTTTCCCCCGGGGGAGGTGAATTTTGTGGCATTGGATACCAGGTTTCGAATAATGGATTCAAACATATAGCTGTCGGCATAAACCTTCAAATCTTCTGAAACATTATAAAGGAGGTCAATCTCTTTACTTGTGATTGCCTCCAAATTTGGAGCCAGGCTGTCAGAAAGTTTTGACATCAAATAAAGTGACTCCGGTTTAAAACTGGTTATTCCCCTTTTCATTCGTGACCATTGTAAGAGGTTTTCGAGCAGGTCAAAGAGTTTGTTGGCAGCATCTCTCATACTCAGGGCGATTTTTTGAATCTCGTCTTGCCTCAGGGTGGGCAGGTCTTCTGCCAGCATCCTGGAAAATCCAAGGATTGGTTGGAAAGGACCAAGCAAATCGTGGGCGATAATTGAAAAGAATTTGTCTTTTTCGATATTGAGTTGCAAAAGTTCTTTGTTTTTAAGTTTAATCTCCTCTTCTGAACGCTTTTGGTCGGTGATATCGTGAAAAGACCAGACCCTTCCTTTTGGAACCCTTCCAAGATACATCGGTTTCGAAATGCGTTCGAAAATACGTCCATTCTTAAAGTTTATCAAATCAAAGGATTCCGAATCGGGTTTATTATACAGTTCCGATACTTTAGCCATAAATTCATCAGGATCATCCAGTTGTCCGATTACATATCCCAACAGTGCTTTATCATCAGATGATGCGAGGATCTCACCCGGTATGTTCCATAATTCAGCAAATTTTTTATTGGTTTTGAGGACTGCTCCCTGCTCACCGACCACAAGAATCCCGTTATGAATGGATTCAAGCGTTGCATCCAGCAGCGACATGGCGTTTTTCAATTCCTCCTCTGCCTGATTGCGTTCGATAAAAATCGACTTAATTTTAAGAACACCTATAAAAATAAAAGCAGATAAAATCAGTCCGATGATTTCATTAAGGAAATCAACCTCAAAATTCAGGTTCGACAGGATAAAATAGAGGGGTATTAATCTTCTGATACACATCAGGGATAAGGCGATTGAAATCAAAATCCAGGCATAGGGCTTACCAGTGATCCTGATAAGACGAAAAGCAAAATATGCAGCCAGGGATTGAAATAAAATAGAAAGAACAAGGACTGCTATCAGGGCTGTTGTCATAAAACTCCTTTCATTTTAAAAAATCTGGTCATAGCATCCGGGTAAAGCAGCAGGCAGATCAAAAATTTGAAATTTATCCCGCATTACTCGTTGTTGTTGGTTATGAGCATAGTAAAGGTAATATAAAAAAGATTAAATACAATCTTTCAGAAGCCTGAAATATATTTTTCAGCCACAGATTGAACCGTACGTGCTTTATAGACTTACGGCTATGAAATAAAATATTTGTTTTAACAGCAGGTGATTCATTATTTTTGAGCTTTAGTGCAGTATGACCTGATAAATTATAGAAATGGTTACAAATAAATGAGTTATATGAATAAAAAACAATGGTACGAATCGCTGTTTGAAAATTACGGCAGGAAATACGATAATGAGAATTTCACCCGAGGAACTGTTGGTGAATGTGATTTTATAGAAACTGAACTCAAATCTGATAAATCCCTGAAGATATTGGATGTTGGATGCGGAACAGGAAGACATGCAATTGAATTGTCAAAAAGAGGATATATGGTTACCGGGATTGATTTGTCAGAAACACAACTCCTCAGGGCAAGGGAAAAAGCAAAAAGGAACAATCTCAACATTAATTTTATCAAGCAGGATGCTAGAAATTTGTCTTTTACCAATGAATTTGACATTGCCATCATGCTTTGTGAGGGCGGCTTTCCATTGATGGAAACTGATGAAATGAATTATGAGATTTTGAAGAGTGTGACAAAATCGCTTGGAGAGAATGGAAAATTTATATTTACAACACTCAACGGGCTATTCGCATTATATCACTCTGTTGAAGAATTTTGTGATTCAGCATCCGGAGAAGGCCATGCAACCTATCGAAGTAATACGTTTGATTTAATGACATTTCGCGACCACAATATCACTGAATTTGAAGACGATTCAGGAAATAAAAAAACGCTTGACTGCAACGAAAGGTATTACGTCCCCAGTGAAATAACCTGGTTATTAAACTCGCTCGGATACAGAAAAATTAACATTTTTGGAGCGAAACTCGGAGCATTTTCTAAAAATGACAAATTAACAACCGAAGATTTTGAAATGCTGGTAATTGCTGAAAAATGATTGTGATAAACGAATGAAATGTCCAGCCTGAATCTGACAGCAATGACAGAAAGATTATGTACGCCGGGCCTGGGCGTTGCGTGAGAAACGGGTAAAAATCAGCGCGAATACAAGAAAAACAGCCCCGCAAATAAAGGCATTCCTTACGCCGGCAACATTCTGGATCAGCGACTGATGAGCGTTGTTGCCGCCGGTAGTAAGGGAAAAGATCATCTGAAAAACCGAAACACCGATCACTGCCGCCACGGAGGTGAAGGTATTGGATGTTGCAGAAACAATACCCTGTTTCCCTTCAGTAGCCATATCCATGATCATCTTGTTGTTTGGCGACAGGAACAGGCCCAGGAAAATGCCCGAGAAGAAAAGGAATATCACCGGTCCCCATAGCTGCAACATCCCCACGACGGATGAAAAGAAGACATAATCGAGTACTCCGACAATCAGGGCAGCAGTGCAGATCCTTACAGGTTTTATTTTATCGGACATTTTTCCGGCAAACGGAGCCAGAACCATCACGACCAGAGATGAAATAAGCAGCAGCATCCCCACTACATTTGAAGTAAGCCCAAGCTCCTTTTCAAGGTAAAAAGGCATGAGGTAAGCATAGCCGAAATTCGCGCTGCTGGCCAGAAGGCTGGCTATGAGGGCGAATGTCAGGGGCTTCATGCTGAAAAGGTTCAGATCAAGGATCGGATGAATAGCTTTTTTCTCCCTGTTGATGAAAAAGTAAAACAGAAGGGCGGTAATGACGAGCGCGGCGTATGGCATGATCACTTCAAATCCCCTGTTGTCGAGAGAATTGAACGCAAAGATCAGGAAGGTAAAGGCGAACAGGGCCAGCAAGGCCCCCGTGAAGTCAAATCCCTTGAACGAAAATTTCTCCTTTTTCTCCGAAGGAATGTATTTTGCCGATAGCCAGATGGCAAAAATACCGATGGGTACATTGATCAAAAAAACCCAGTGCCAGCTGGCATAATAAGTTATTAATCCTCCGAGAGGGGCGCCCAGGCTAACCCCGATCGAAGAAATGGTGGTAAGAACACCATACGCAGAACCAATCTTGTCGTGGGGCAGGAATTGACCGATGATGGCCAGGCAATTGGCGACCAGCATGGAACCACCCAGCCCCTGTATGAAGCGTGAAATGATAAGCAGGACAATGTTGGTCGACATCCCGCAGAAAAGAGATCCAATGGTAAACAGGATAAAGCCTGAGATAAAGATCTTCTTCAGCCCGAGGCGGTCTCCCAGCATGCCAAAAAGCAGAAGGGTGGCTGTACTGGCAACCAGGTAGGCAAGCAGCACCATTGAAACAATGTCGCGGGAACATCCGAAGTTCTGTGCGATCGTGGGCAGTGAAATGTTTACGATAAATGCATCGAGCTTCACCATCAGCATGGCAAGGGATGCGCTGACCAGGATCAGCGTGTGTGATTTTTTTGTGGAGATTCCGGTCATTTGCTATTTTGAATTTGACTGTGTTATTTTAAAGTAGCTCTCAATCACTCTAAGGTCCATCATTGAAACGCCCCCGTCGAACCGAAGGGGGCATTTCATCTTTTATGACCAATTGAATGGTGCTGCGGTACACAGGGTGCCGTCTTTTTGTTCTCCGCCTCTTGCGGGTAGGTCAGCATTAAAACAAATTAATGCGACATTCAAATATAGTGTTAATAGTCGGGAATTGTTCCGATTTATGAATATTTATTATTGGGGTTGGCGATGATTTTCTTGGGCCATGGTGATCTAGCGCCCTTTTGCAATGTTGTAATTGACAAAATACTGGATCAGCATCTGGTTTACATCGGCTCTGTCGCTGTTTCCTGCAAACATATCCCAGGCGGGTGGTCCTGTTAAAAAAAATTGTACTTTTGACCACCTTCCCCCTTTCAAAATAAGCACGAATGATTAAAAAGAAAATTTTTATCCCCTTTGTTTGCATCCTTTTATTAAGCCTTGCATTGTTGTCATGTACAAAAAAGAATTCTGATAATGTACCTTTCAAAAGAACCCTGATCCGGGACAGCCTGCAGACCATGGTGGATAAAATAGTCACGGATTACAAATCTGAATTTCCCGGTTTTCCCGGGGGCCTTGCATTAAAAGTAACTTCGAAAAATGGGTCATACTTTGTTTCATCAGGGTTTACCGAGGCCATCAATGATCAGTACCATTTCAGGATTGCCAGCCTGACAAAAGTTTTCACATCCACTTCGGTCATCCTTCTCGCCCAGCAAGGGAAGCTCAACCTGGATGCAAAGATTACGGATACCATCCCCGGCACCAACATGACCTATGTTCCACAGGATGCAAATTACAATATCCCCTATAAGGACCAGATCACGATCCGCCTCCTGCTCGAACATAATGCAGGGGTATTCGATGTCTCTAACGCCTTGATCCCTGATACGGTGAAGGCCCCGGTTCCATACAAGGGGCAATGGTACATTGGCTATATGGAAAACCTGGATCCGAAACATACATTTACATTTGATGAACTGGTCGGGGTTGTATCTACCTGCAGGCTTTTCCTGTGCCCCCCGGGGCAGGGGCATCATTATTCCAATACCGGGTATTCAATCCTCGGCAAGATCATTGAACGCGTATCGGGTTTAAGTTATCCGCAGTTCATCGCACAGAATATCTTCAAACCGATGGGACTGAACAATTCTTTTGCGCCTTACAGGGGGGATGACCAGCTGATCCCGCCGCCATTCATCAGGGGCTTCAGGTATTCGCCGGCAGTTGTGGAATGCACGGAGTCGAATATTTCGGCCAATGTTGGCGAAGGCAACCTCATCTCGAACGCCGATGATCTTTCGCGTTTCATCCGCAGCCTGGTCAGGGGTGAAGGTGTTCTCAGCCCTGTTTGGGTGAATGACTATATGCTGGTTATTCCCAAAACCTCCTTCGACGTGCTGAATTATGGCCTGGGCATCACCTACGCCCAGAACCTCGGCTGGGGTCATACAGGCGCTCATGAAGGATTTTACACCCGCATGGTGACGGACCCTGTGAACGACATCACCATAGTGGCCTTCGTCAATTCATGGAACGATGTACCCGGAGCTGAGATTCCCCTGATCATTAAGATTGAAGAGGCCTGTTACTATGCCAGGAATATTGTGCAATAAGCCAGAATCTTTCAGAAATTAAATAGGGTTGGAAAAAACGTTTCATTAATCTGCCTGACAATCTATAATTTAAAATTTTATGATCATGTCAATCCACCTAAAATACCTTGGTAAAGTAGTTATCCCAGCCATTTTTCTTTTCCTGGCATCAGCCGGTCATGGATGGGCACAAACGGGTGATCTTAAAATTACCGTCCACCTGCGTGGTGTTTACGAAAGCAAAATAAGCCTGTTGGCGCTTTCCAACAATAAAACTTTTAAACCGATTCTGGAGATACAGGGTATAAAAAGGGACGCCACGACCCGGCTTTCGGTTTCGAAAGATAAACTGCCCGGAGAGTTTGTTTTACGCTTCGACTACAAAGAAAATGAGACGAGCACGCCCTACCCGTCAGAAAAGTACATTTTTATCAACGACCAGGACCTGGAACTTTGGGTTAGCCCGAAATACTGTAACAATGCCGACAGTACCCGGTTTCAGAAGGATGAAAGGGAGAATGCAACATTTGTGCGGTTTTCGAAAGAAAACGGGAAACAGAAAGAGAAACTCGGGCTGCTTCAAAATTTTCTGATGAACTATGATGACGTCGAATCCGTGTTTTATCAGCAAGGCATCCAGGAATATGAAAAGCGGAGACAAGCATTCAACCAATGGCTTACAGACCAGATTCAACAGGATAAATCCCTGTTTGTAAGCACCCTCTACCCTTTTCAGTATGTACCGCAAATACCCTGGAAAGGCACCGAAACCGAGCGGATAAACAGCCTGATAACCCACTATTTTGATGGCATGGATTTTCAAAATCCCTTCCTGATCAAAACATCCGAGATAAACAAATGGATGGACAGTTACGTAAATCTATATGGTCAGCTTTCTACGACTGAAGCCCTGCGTGATTCCCTGTTTCCCGAAGCCGGCAAAAGAGCAATTGAAAAAGCAAAACAAGGTGATCCGCTGGTTTATGGATGGATGGTTGATTATTTCTACCGGGGTTACGAAAGCAATGGCATAACGGCAGGGATGAAAGTACTTGAACCCTATATGAACGATCCAAACTGCCTCACCTCGAAAAGACAGGAAATTGCCCGCAGGCTGAAGGGGATGGAAACCCTGGTGCCCGGAAGCAAGGCGCCGGATATAGCTTTGACAGACATGTATGGCAGCCTTTTTAAACTGTATGAGTTTGAACCCAGGGTCAAATATCTGCTTCTTTTTTTCTGGTCGGCCGATTGCAGCCATTGTGTTGAAATGGAAAATCAACTGTACGCATGGCAGCAGCAACCGGAGATGCAGCAGAAAATCAGGGTGGTTGCTGTCAGCCTGGATGAAACCGATACTGAAATTGCAGCCTGGCAGAAGAAGATCCCGCAAATGAAAGGTTGGAAAAATCTTCGGGCGCCTGAAGGGGTCCGCAGCAAAGTAGCCGGCGATTATTACGTATTGGCAACTCCTGTGATGATTTTGCTTGATGCAAAAACCAAGGAGATTATCGCATTGCCAAATACTTTGACCGGGTTGATTTCATCAATAAAGTAACCTTGCAAATTTGAGATCCCATCGGTGATTGGACGGGCCGGTGCCCTCCCCTTAAAACCTGATCCCCATGGTGATCACGAAGTTCTGCCTGGAATGGTCAGCCCAGTAAGCGTCGTCGGGGGAAACCACCTCGTTGAAGGGCTTCACACCCGGATCCCCGGTAGTCAGCCAGTTGTATTGCAGCCGGATATAAGCGTCGCTGAAGGGCTTGAATTCAAGCCCGGCGGAGCAGCCGAAGATCATGAATTGGTTCGTCTGGCCTGTAAACGAATCGCCGATAAGGATGTTTTCGGGATCATAGAACATTTCGCCGCGCAGGGCCAGGGAGAACTTCGGGTGAAACCAGTATTTCGCCCCGATCAGCCCCGATACCATCAACCCGCCCTTCACCGAATCCGATACCTTACTCTCCGTGCGCTTGAAAGCAAGGTCGGCCTGGGCGATAAGGTTCCAGCGGGGCGCCGGGTCCCACCTGGCAAAGAGGTTGTTGAAGAAATAATACCGGTTGAACGATGTGCCCTGCGGGGCGGTATTGCCCAACGCATTGTTGTAACTCACCGTCAGGTCATCGGTCGGGTTCCAGTTGATGTCGAAGCCGAACATCACATGGTGATTCTGCCCGAAAGGCACAGTAAAGGGATTGCCTGCCCAGCCGATGAATTCCCACTTTTTATTCGCGGTGGTGAAGGAAAGCGCGGCGCCCAGCAGGGTGCTGGGCTCATAGTAGCTGCCTACCGTGCAGGTGCTTAAAAGGTTGTCGACCGGCCGTGTCGATTCGACCCCGACCAGGCTCTCCAGGTACCCGCAGTCGAACCAGAGTCCTTTGTAAATCCTGAAGCCCAGCGATAGTTCATGAATGTAATTGATCCATTCGGCCGTCGTGTTGCCTGCCAGCAACTGAGGCTGATCGCCGAACCGGATGTCGGCGGTGGCCCTCGCCCATCGGTTTTCGTATTGAATGTCGAGGTCGAACATGTTCACCCTCACCTGGTTGATATAGGGCGAATTGCTTTGGAACTCATAGGTGTGCGAGGTGGGGATCGTCCCCCCGATATTCCCCACATAATAGACATCAAGGTAGGCTTCGACCGAAAGCCCCTTGAGGAGATGCCTGTTTTTCCACTGCTCCGCCTGCTTCACCAGGGAGTCGACGGGCTGACACCTCAGGGCGCTCCCACCTGGAAACAGTATGAACGAACACGCCGCAACGATGATAAAAAAAAGGATCTTCCTTCCCTGCTCCACAACGTAATTTTTCGGTTCAAATATACATGAGATCCAAAGATGTAATGTATATTTGACCTGAAATAATTCAAATGCTGCATTATGGAAAAACTGATCTGCGTTAAAGAGACTCCCTTAAAAGGGAGGGGGATCTTTGCTCTCCGCGACATCCGGAAAGATGAAATAATCTCAACCTTCACCGGACCCCGTGTAAAGGTTGAACGACTGGATGAATTTCCGCCCGAGGTGGTTGATCACCTTTTCAATGTGGGAACCGATGAGTACCTCATGGCACGGGAACCGGAGGTAAGGACAAACCACTCCTGCGATCCGAACGCCGGCATCGTCAGGGATGTCTGCCTCATTGCCATGCGCGACATTCAAAAGGATGAAGAGATCACTTTCGACTATTCGGTGATCATGAACGACGACTGGGTGTTGGAGTGCCGGTGCGGATCGCCGCTGTGCAGGAAAATCATCGGGAAATACAGGGACCTGCCTTCGGAAATGAAAGAGAAATACAGGGACTACTCCCCGGAGTGGATCAAAAATACGTGATGTGCGATTTAAATGACACCATCCGACAACGATCCTGCTACTGGCTATTTAGATTGAACCAACGACATGAGGTTTTCCTATTCTGAACAATTTTTCCTTTTAACTGTTGACCCGGTGACGGGCAAACCATTTCCTGTTCCCGACCAGGTGATGCACCTGACCCTTGCCGGTGCCCTTTTGTTCGATGCATCATTCAAAGGGATGATCAATGATGACTGGGAGAATGTAACAGTACTGAAAACATCTGAAACCAGGCATCCCGCGCTTGATGAAACCTTGCGTTGCATGCAGGTTCCTGAACAGTCCGTTCCGCTCGAAAAAGCGCTGGAACTTGTCGCGGCCCACGGGTCCACCCTGCGCCGGATGGTGTCGGATTTTCTGCAATCACGCCGCGTGTTGACCAGGAAAAAAAAGGAGATCATTCAAAGAGCATGGAAAAATGAGTTATTCTCGCCCGACATGCCCGTGGTCACTGAAATACACCGTAAGATCAGGCATGCGATCCTGAAGGATGAAATTCCTGATTTCCAGATTCCCGCACTGGTCAGCCTGGTGGTTGCCGGCGGGTTGATCAAGCATATTTTAAACCCGGATGAAGCCTCGCGGTTCAGTGAAAAGATTGACTGGCTTGCTTCCATGGAATCACTGGGGAGGGCCGTCATCCGATCGGTTCGTTCTCTTGAATCCTCCGACCTGGAAAAGGATGCGGCGAAACTGGTGGGGTTGAAATACAGTGAGCCCAAAACAATAGCAGGTGGCATGGATGCCGTATTATCCTCCCTGGGCTATCTCTACAAGGAGGTCGGGATCAGGAAAAGCCGGAAACTCCTTGCCGGCTTTAACCAGCTGAAAGGATTTGAGTGCCCGGGTTGCGCCTGGCCCAATCCCGACAAGGGACGGTCACATTTTGAATTCTGTGAGAACGGCGCCAAAAGCGTAAGTGCCGAGGCAACATCCAAAACCATTACGGCCGCGTTTTTTAAAAAATGGTCGCTGAATGACCTGCTGCGCACACAGGGTTACTGGCTCGAACAGCAAGGGCGCCTTACCTCTCCAATGATACGGAATGTAAACGAACAGCATTATAAGCCCATTTCATGGAACGACGCATTCAATTTAATCGCAAATGAACTGAAAGCCCTTACCCATCCTGATGAAGCTGTTTTTTATGCGTCAGGAAAATCTTCCATTGAGGCCGCCTATCTTTACCAGTTATTGGCGCGCACCCTGGGAACCAACAACCTGCCAAGCAGCGCCAATCTCTGTCATGAGCCGTCGGGGAAAGCCATCGCCATGAGCCTGGGTTATGGGAAAAGCAGTGTCACCCTTGACGATTTTCCCAAAGCTGATGCCATCTTCCTGTTTGGGCACAATCCGGGATCAAATCACCCCCGGATGTTGAAATCATTACAATCGGCCGCCCGAAAAGGTTGCAGGATCGTTGCGGTAAACCCTCTGCCGGAAGCAAGCCTGATGGGTTTTGCCGATCCCCAGGACCCCGGCTCCTATATGGGTATACAAACAAGGCTTGCCCATCTTTACATTCAGCCCGTGATCAATGGCGACATGGCTCTCATCAGGGGAATGGTGAAGGCGACCCTGGAAGAAGAGGATCTCCACGGAAAGATTCTCGATACCGGTTTCATTCAGAAATACTGCAGCGGATTTGAACAATACAAACAGTTGGTTTTACATACTTCCTGGGAATCGCTGGTTGCGGCCAGCGGTGTCGAAAAGGTCCAGATCACCGAGGCTGCCAGGATATATTTTACCTCCGGGAATGTGATCGCATCCTGGTGCCTGGGGATTGCGCACCACCTGAATGCCACGGAAACGATCAGAGAATTGATCAACCTGCTGCTGTTACGCGGAAATATAGGGAAGCCTGGCGCCGGGGTATGCCCGGTACGCGGCCACAGCAACATCCAGGGGATCCGCACCTCCGGAATCGGCACAAACATGCCCGTTTCTTTTTTCGAATCCCTTGAAAAACATTTCCCGATCAGGATTCCCCGGACAGCCGGGATGAGCGCAATCCCCGCAATCAAATCCATGGCTGAGGGAAAAATTAAAGTTCTGATCTCCCTGGGAGGGAATCTTGCTTCAGCGGTTCCCGACACCTCGTTTACCGAGGAGGCTTTGCAGCGATGCGGGCTTACGGTCATGATCTCGACAAAACTGAACCGGAGTCACCTTGTATGCGGCAGGAAGGCGCTGATCCTGCCATGCCTTTCAAGATCGGAGGAGGACATTGTCCATGGAAATAAGCAATTTGTAACCATCGAAGATACCATGGGCAAAGTCAGTTTCTCCGGGGGATGTCTTCCGCCGGCTTCGCCTGATCTGAAAAGCGAAGTTTCCATAATCAGCGGAATCGCCCGGGCCACATTCGGCGATCATGCGGGGATTGAATGGCAAAAGTTCCCGAACGACTATCAGCACATCAGGTCAACCATTGCCGAAACCATACCGGCCTTCGCCGACCTGGGAAAACACAAATCATCCATGCATGGATTTTACCTGGAAAACCCGCTGCGAAAGCGTATTTTCAACACCCCCGGCGGCAAAGCCCAATTCAGCGTCGATCCATTGGAGATGGTTGTTCCGGGAGCAAATGAACTGGTACTGATGACGATTCGAAGCCACGACCAGTTCAATACTTCTGTTTTCGGACTTAATGACCGCTATCGTGGCGTCAGCAATGAAAGACGGGTGCTGTTCATGAACCGCCAGGATATGGAAGAGCGGAACATTTTCCCGGAACAGCAGGTTAACATCGAAAGCCACTACGATGAAAAAGTAAGGAAACTGGAGGGCTATTATGTAATCCCCTATCCCATCAGCAAAGGTTGCGTGGCAGCCTATTTCCCTGAAGCAAACTGGCTTCTTTCAATAAACAATACCGCCAGGGAATGTGAAACACCTGCGTATAAATCAGTAAAAGTCCTCGTACTTTGATAAAAGTGTGCAGGCTACAGGTGGCAAGAATCAGAAACCCCTCCACTGCATCATTTTCTCCACAATACCCGGAAAAATAATTTTTGATTTGGAAAGTAACAATAATACATATATCTTTGACAATACAAAAACAGACAACCATGAACAAAGTAATGTATCTTTTATTGGCATTCTCCCTGTTCACATCCTGCAAAAAGGATGATACAACGGACGAGAACAGTTCTACATCCATTGGTGGTGATACAAATATTGAGATCAACCAGGTTGGAAACACATTTACCCCTGCTGCAGTTTCGGTGGGAGGCAGCTATCTTGACATCCCGGCTTCGATCGAAACCATTAAAACCGAAAACGGGATCAATACCATTAAAATGGTCGTCGACCTCACTAAAGCACCTGAACTGGCAGCCTTGAATGCCATGATCCCTGCACAGTATAAAGATAACCAGGGCCGGGTAAATTCAGAAGTCAGGGTAAAAATGACATCCGAAGGCATATTGGATTATACGAACAAGGACGGGGCTCCTTTTGTTGCGGTAAAATATGGCTCCAGCGTTGGCGATCAATACCAGCTCACCAAGTCGGATGGCAAAACAATTACCCGGAAAGTAGTTCAAAAATCAACCACCGACGACTTCTCCTGGGGTTTTTTAATGATCAAGACCATCTCAGTGGAACAAGATTCACGGATGCCGGGTATCAGCAAAATCGTCTACCGGTTCAACCACAAGTTCGGCCTTGTGGCTTTTGAACTTCATGGCGAGGATCGGTCGGTATTAGAGGGCCTGGTATATCCAAAATATCCCTGATCGTTGAATGTAGTTACCCCTGGTGATTTTGAAGAAACTTCTGCTGCCATCTTACTGCAAAATAATCGGTTATATTCTGACGATCACCGGCATTTTTCTCAGCTTTGTCCGGTTTGGCCTCGGGATCAAACCCACCTTCCTTGAAGTAAAGGTTTTTGCCATTTATAGCTCAATTTTTCAAGCGAGGTACTTTTCCCTGGTATACAACAACATCAGTGAGGAAATTTGCGGAGTGCTTTTGCTTTCAGGACTCTTTCTGATGACCTTTTCGCGCGAACGACATGAACAGAATTCCCTGTGGCGCCTGCGTTATCGGTCGATGTTTCTTGCTGTTTTCATCAATACCCTGCTGCTGCTCTTTGCCATCCTGTTTTTTTTCGGATTGGGTTTTCTCGTTATGATGACCCTGCATTTATTCTCCCTGCTCCTGATCTACAATATCATCTTTCTCATCTCACGTATCCGCAGTAAAAGGTCAATCGCTTAATAATGAATCTGATCCATGAAACCGTGAGTCAAACCGACTGGCTCTATACCCGAATTTATCAAAATAATCTTCTCTTTATTGATCTTTGGTCGTTTGTTCATTTCTGGAGCGGTTTTGGTCTCATCATCCTTGCCAGGGACTTTAAAATCAAGCACCCTGTGGCCCTCATGGTTATAATACTTATCCTCTATGAACTAGTGGAAATTTCATTTCTCTATTTTGCCATGTCTGTTTTCCGACCCGAAACCATCAAAGACCAGTTTACCGATATTTTCATTGGCATAGCGGGAGGGGTAAGTATCTGGTACGCGCTGAAGTTTATCCGCAAAAATGATCTTTTGAACAGAAAGTTTACGCTGCAGGGAATTGCATTGTATGCTGCCATCACCATTGCCTTCATTTGGGTAGGGTTTTACCGGTATGAATACAACTGGGGATTCATGAACAGCAATGGCATCAACTACTGGGCTCTCTCATGGTGGACCCTTGCATGTTATGTGACCATCAACCTCTTTCTTCTTTTCAAAAACCGGGGAGCAGCAATTTCAGTCATCATAACCTATGCAATTTATTTCACCTCCTTATTGATTCTTGAATATTGCGGTTACTACCTGGCCGGGATGCATGAGATCAGCAAGCCGGGGTCAGATGCACTGATTTTCGGTCTGATTCACGGCACCCGGGCCATGCATCTCTTTTATATCTCGGCTCCCGGAATTTCAATTCTTGCGTTTCTCCTGGCGAGATGGCTTATTGCCAGAGCCATCAGTGGTTAGCGATCCAACCCCCACATCAAGCCATCGGGCTGGCGGGGGGATTGGATCGTTTAACAGATATAACTACCCATTTTACCGATCATTTTTGACCTGAAGAGCGGTCTTCAATACTTTTGCACAAATCCTTGTCCCATGAAAAAGATTTTTACCCTGCTCGCACTTTTAATCACATTTCAATTTGTTTATGCACAGGCTGATGAACCGGAAAAGGTTCTTATGAAACCTGCCCTGCTGGTGATCGATGTCCAAAAACAATATTTGCCCCTCATGTCAAAAGAAGACCAGGACAGGGCCCTCGAAATGATGAACTGGTCCATCTGGCTCTTCAGGCAATATGGTTTACCTGTGATACGGGTTTACCACACAAGTGAAAAGTGGGGCCCAAAACCGGGTTCGCCTGGCTTTGAATTCCACGACTCACTGAAAATCGAACAGTCGGACCCGAAGGTGATCAAAACCTACCCGAGTGCATTCAACAAGACAGAGCTCAACAACCTGCTCAAAGAGAAAGGCATCAATGCGCTGTTCCTGTGCGGGCTGAGCTCGGTCGGATGCGTCCTGGCAACCTATATGGATGCAGGCAACTATGACTACGAGGTGTTCCTCATCAAGGACGCCATCATCGGCCATGACGCCAAGTATACCGACCAGGTTGAAACCATCTTTAACGCCCTGGATCTGAATACGATCAACTACATGTTCAAGATCCGGAAAGAGTGATGATGCAGGCTTCGAATTTAAATCCTGACATGCAAAGTGCCGACTGCTCCTCCGAAATCGGTGAAAATTTAATTAGGAATTCGGGAAAAAATGTTGTACATTTGTCTTAACGGCTAAATGTTCAAATTTTTTCATACGAATAAAGTGAGATAATTTCCTAGTATTTTTTGAAGCATCAGGCTGGCCGTTCCTGATGCTTTCTTTTTTTGTGCATATTTGATTCCCATTCGTTTCGATCAGATCTGTCTTGCCCCTCCTCACAAACCTGCAGATACTGCAATCTCCGGGATGGTTCACAGCACGAATCATCCTTGGATAAGTTTAATGCGCATCACTGCCAGGTCTTTCCAGGGATCATCCGGGTGTAGAAAAATCATTGTTTTTGACTACAATGCCTTTTTGCTTTCATAAACAACATTTCCACCGACGATGGTCTGGTATATCCTGATGTCAATGATCTTCTCCGGATCTATGGTCAGGATATCGTCCGACAAGACGGTCATGTCGGCAAACTTCCCGGGTTCGATTGTTCCCTTGAGTTTTTCCTCCCCGAGCGATTTAGCGGCCCAGATGGTCCACATCTTAAGCGATTCGGTGACGGTCAGCGCCTGGTCGGGCTCAAACTTCCCGTTATCGCTGTTCCTTGTGACGGTCGCATAAATAGCCTTCATGGGGTTGGTGTTTTCCAGGTAGACCCCGGTTACATCGGTGCTGCCGGCGGGTTCAAGCCCTGCGTTCACCATGGTCCGGAACCGGAAACCGGTCGCAGCCCTTTCATAGCCCATGTCCTCGATATCGGACTTTACCAGAACAGTCAGCCAGGTGGGCTGAACCGAGATGCGCATTCCCTCCGTGTGTAGTTTGACAGCCCTGTCGAGCTGGTTCTGGTACATCTGGAATACGCCGAAATGTTCTATCCTGAAGATGTTTTTAGGATTTCCCGGGGCACAAAGGGTTTCGTAGGTGGTCATGCCGATGGCCATCGCCTTGTCGCCCGAGCAGTGCAGCATACAGATCACCCCGTTTTTCTGGGCGATCTTCGCCAGCCGGATCGCCTGCTCCCCGGAAGTTACCTGGGAACCATGTCCGCCCTCGGGATCGGTCTCTTTGTGTCCAAGGTAGGGACTGCACATCAGTCCGGTGCGGGCGTCGTTCTCGCCGTCCACCCAGGCCTTGATTCCGGTGAAATGATAGTAATCGGGATCACTTCCTGCCGGGAATGCGAATACCGACAGGTCTTCGGGCATGTCCTCGCCATTGGCGGCCTTCCACACCGACATGGAGTACCGCAGTGCAGGCTTGTAGCCGGTGGATGCTACTTTTTGAATTACCGGCACCACCGCGGCCTGGGTGATCCCCATTACGGTGGTGAAACCGTAGCTGTTCCAGAAATTCTGGATACCGGTAGTAAAGAAACTTTCCAGCTGGGCCGGGGTTAGAACAGAAGGAACGTCGGCAAAGGCATCGGTCAGGGTGCCGTTGGGATTGCCATTGCTGTCGAGGCCGATCCCTCCGCCATGGGGAAGCTTGGTCTGGCCCTTTTTTACCCCGATGACCTCCAGGGCTTTGCTGTTTACGACGAAAAGATGGGTTCCGTCGAGCACCACAACGGGGTTGTCGGGACTGATCGAATCGAGCTCGGCAAGAGTAGGCATCCGCTTTTCTGCAAATTTGGTCTGGGAGGCGGAAACGCAGGCAGCCAGTATCCATTGGCCTTTTTTTGCCGTTTTCACCGAATCGGTCATATTGCGGAGCGCCTGTTTTACCGAAGGTACGCCAGGATAGCGGCAGTTCACAAAATCGGTCGTAAGGTACATCGTCTCCACCGGATGGGTGTGCGCATCGATAAAGCCCGGCGTGACCGTTTTCTTCTCCAAATCAACCAGTTTGGTATTCGGCCCGGCCATTTTTTTTATCTCGGCATTGTTTCCGGCGGCCAGAAACTTCCCATTCAAGACTGCCACAGCCTCCACGATCCTGTCCGACTTGTCGAGGGTGATGATCTTTCCGTTGAAATAGATCACCTCCGGCACTTCGCCGGCAGAGCCTGATAACGGCATTAAAAAGAGCAATATCATCCCGGTAATAAAGACCCTCGTTGTAGAACTGATTTTTTTTGTGATTAAAGTTAGTTTCATAGATTTATTTTTCAGGATTTTCATCATTTTTTTTGCGGATCAATCTGGAGAGTCCGCCTGCACGATCAGCCGGGGCGTGACCATAACGGGATGGATCATGGTTTAGTTCCAAATGGTATAGGAACCGTTGTAAATGATCTGGCAATAGTAGTTCAGGGTTAAGGCATGCACGTTCCCTGTGGAATTCGGATTGTCAAGCCAGAATCCAAAATTGTAAGACTTTGAGCCGCTGCTGACCTGCACATTCGTAACTCCTGATTCCTCCGAAAATGAGGTTATATCGAACAATGTCCTGTTTGACTCCACGCGTTGTCCGGCATTCTGGGGTATCACCATGTCTGTACCGCCATACATATGCATTTTCGCCTGTGTCAGGTAAGGTGGAGAGGTGTAATAATAAGTGAATGCCGATATGGTCTTGGGATCCTGGTCCGATTGATTATTCCCAATGTTCACGTCTGATACACGGCAGTCAACCACATAACATTGATGACTGGTTTCACAAAGCGGACCGTTATATCCAATCTGGTTGTACGATTCGATAAAATACTGCAGAAATGAGTTGTGGGGATAATCATTGCCGCCACCATCGGTGGTACAAAAAACCGGGGGATTGCATTGAGAAGTACTGCCATTGAAAGAGTTCCATAAAAAGTTGGTTCCGGCATTATGCAGGTTTGCGTTGTCATTGAAGTGTAAATAACCCCATGGCCAGTAAAGCGAGGCGGAACCGAACGAAATACAGAAGGTTGATGAATAGGACGGTGAGGTTTGCGAAGGATCGTCGGGATTCACCCAAACCATTGAAACATTGCCGCTGGGTATCGATAGGTGCGACCATGGTATCGTTGGAAAAGAAACAGGTATCGGTACCAAATCGCCACTTGGGCTGATGTTATCGACTCCGTTCCCCCGGTAAAAACATACTTTATTATCGGGCGCACTGGAAGATCCTGTCCAGTAAGTATACGGATACTGACTTTTATGCATCCCGCCGTTATCTATTGTAAACGGATACGTATTGAGGCCGGTGGAAAATGACATAGCCGATGAGCAGTAATTCCTGGGTAGCGACATGGTCAGGAATAAGCTTCCGGGGTTCTGTCCAATGGAAAGCCTGATCATTCGTGCAAGTAAATTGGCTCTTGAAATAAATGGTCCGCAGGCATGGTCGATCGCAATGCCGTAATTAAAACTTTCCAAATCGGTATTGAACTGACTGGTTGTGCGGTAATCGATTAGATTGATGCTCAGGTAGTCGACAACCTCGAGAAACATTGCAACCTCATTCTCAATCATCGGACGGAATCCCTGAGTTATATAATACTGTACCACGCTGTCCCCGCCGGTTTCCCATGCATTTTCAGCATTGCTGTAAACGATCAGTGCCTTAAATTGAGCGTTTAGAATATAGAGGAAATAGTTTTCGAGCAGTTTGTAGGTTGACAGGGCGTTACCGGGAATTTTGGTGTAGGCGTTGGCATTGTTGTGCAAAATGATATCATCGGTAAAAATCTTCAGCACACTGGTGCTGAATCCGGGACAGACCAAATCGTTTAACTTGCTTATCTGCAACTGCATGTCATTGTCGTCGACAGGACTTTGCGCATACCTGTTGATAAAATTGGGCACCACCTCATTTTGTAAGGTTGAAATAGTAATCGAGGGTTTCCCCTGCAAGGCAAGTTTTGTATTTTTAGTATAGTATCTCAAACCGACATTTCTGCCTGAATCTACCGCACCTTTCACATTGGTGACATAGGAATGGGTGGCCATTCCTGAGATGTAGGTGATGATATTGGCCTGTGTCATATACAACTGGTTCGACAGGTTTTGAATGTCCTGCATGATCAGGGTGTCAAGTTGCAGGGCCTGGTCAAGTTCCTGGTCAATTTTTGCGAAATCGGATTCAGTTTGTTTGTTTTCGTGAAGTTCCTTCATTGCATCGATGATGTCCCCGAAAGGGAGGTCGGGTTCATTTTCACCTTCGCCGATGCCTGTGCCCATATGATATATTAAGCTTCCCAGGAACGGATTCGGGCTGGAAGTTTCAGCAAAGGTCAGGAATTTATACCCGTTGGTCTTGAAAAGACTTTCGGGATTGGAATTCGCTGAATTAATGGGTGTAAAGTTCATGGGCGATTCCTTCTTGCGGCAGGAGCTATTCAAGACAACAAGGGAGGCAAACATCAAAACCACCGCAAGGAAGGTGATGGATTTTATAAGTTTTTTCATAATCATTTTTATTAAGGAATGAAATTACTGAACAAGTGTCATGGTCGATTCATGGGTCTCCGTGTAGGTTCCAATCGTTTTTTGCCATTTGCAGTTAACGACGATCTCCTTGTTTTTCAGTTCATCAAGGACCCAGGAATAGAGGACCGTCGGGGTGCCCTGCATACTGATATCCGGTGAACTTGTCAGGATGTGAAAGGTCACCATCTGCTTGTTTTTTATATTTTCATTCTTATTTCCCTCACTCCAAAACCAGCTGCCCGATTCGGCATAGTTTAATTTTTCCCCTACGCTCCTTGTTATGGCTTTTTCCAAACTGTAACCCCCCTTTTTATCAATGTTTATCCACCATGTATAGCTGCCAGTTACCACCTTCGATCCTGTGGTTTCAGAATAGGCTCCCTCGTTACAGATGATGGTTGTGGTAGAAGAAAGGCCATTGTCAGAAGCGGAAACGACTTCCTGGAAATATTTTACGGTCCAGCTGCCAGCCAAACGTTCGGTGCGCGAGCGGAAAGAGATTGCAGGATCATTAGGCCCCTTTTTGCATGACTGGCCTGATAAAAGAATAAGGCAAGCAATAATGATGATCATTGGAAATGACTTTGGAAATGAACAGATTGTTTTCATAATTCTCGTTTTTTAAAGGTTATTTGGATTTATTGATTTTCATTTTTTTTCATTAACTCTTCACTCTTTCTTTTCTCCATCTTCACCTCTTCTATCAACTTCCTGTAAACACGCCCCTCCATTCGGGCCAGTTCGGCAAAACGGTTCAATGTTTTCGCAAAATCATTCTTTTCGTCTTCCGGTTCATCGCATGAGGGTTCTTCATCCCATGATGAAGTAAAGTCGTTTGTCTCCTGGTCGGGCAGCCGGGAAGATAAGGGAAGGGAATTGTCGTTGGGTTCCATGCTGCAATGATAGCTCAGGGCATGGCCGGTATCCTAATTCCCGGGTACTGAAAACCTACTGAAAAACCGACAGGTTCGGGAAAAGTATACTTAAAAATTACTGGATGAAACTACCGTGAATTGTAAACCTCTGAATTATAGTGTGATAAGAAAAGTGGTGAGGTTCTGGTCATCTCCCAGGTTCAGTTTCTTTTTGATCTGGTATTTTGAAGACTCAATGGTTCTTGAACTTCGGTTGAGCATATGGGCGATCTCTTTGGTTGAGAGGTTGAGCCTGACCATGGAGCATATTTTCCGGTCGTTGGTTGTCAGATCAGGGAAACGGGCGATAAGCTTTGCCAGGAAGGCGGGATGCATTTTTTCGAAATATTTTTCGACCTCTTCCCAGAGATTGTCATCGGTTGGTTTGCTAAATTCGTCTACCAGGCTTTGCAAAACAGTTTGACCTTCACGGTTGATAAACGGGACAAGCGCGACGAGCTTTTCGGCAAATACTGCCTTTTTCTCTGCGTGGCCGGCCAGATGCAGGGCTTTGGCGGTAAGAGCATGACTCATCTTCATCAAATCCTCTTTTGCCTCCAGGGCCTCCTGTTCTGATTTGATCTTGTTGAGAATAAGTTGTTTTCTTTTACGCAGAAAGATGCCTGCTAAAATAATGGCAGTCAACAGCGCAGCCAGGGCGAATGCTGTAATCATCCCCATGCGGAATCTATGAACCCGGATATCTGCTTTCAGCAATTCGTTTTCAGCAGACATTTTTTCTGTTTCATAACGGATGCTCAGCTCTTCGATGGCCTTTGTTTTTTCAGCCGATGCCAGGGTGTCTTTCAGGGCATTGTATCGTTTGAAGAAATTCAATGCAAGCCGATCTTGCTGCAAGGTATCATACACCCGGCTGTAAAGGAGGAAAATCCGGGATTGCAAACCTGGATCATTTTCGGGAGTAATCAGTTTTTCGGCCGTGGTCAGGTTGATGATCGCCTCGTTCCAGTTTGCCTTGTCAAAATGAATTTCGGCCAGGTCAAAGTAAACAGCTGCTTCAGCCCAGGTATTGTTGATTTGCCTGATCATCGGCAGGGCTTTACGGTACCAGTCAAAAGCATTCTGAAAATCACCCTTCGCCTTATAAAGCTGGGCCAGGTTACTGGTAGTCACTGCCATACCAAAAACGTTGTGATTCTGGTTGTAAAACCCGAGTGATTTCTTGAGATGATACTCTGCCTGGGTGAAATTTCCGATTGATTTAAAGGCAACACCAAGGTTTACCCCTGCATCAGCCATCATCCTTTCATCATTTTCTTCTGCAAAAATCTCCAATGCTTTTTGATGCGCACTTAATGCCTGGTCGACTTTCATGAGTTGTTCATAAACCAGTCCCAGGCTCATGTACACGCGAGCCTGTTTCGGCAGATCTTTTGTTTTCGTATACCATTTGAGCGCCCGATTGTAGCAGGTCAGAGAATTTTCAAACGAACCGATCTGCGACCATGCGATCCCGAGGTTGTTGGTCACCTTTGCCATGCCCTCCCCATCATTCAGCGAGTCATAAATCCGACTGCTTTCCTGCAGCAGCAGCACCGCCTGTCTGTTTTGCTGCATCATCAGCATCAGGATGGCTATGTCATTCATGGCATCTGCCTCCAGGCTGCGGTCGTTCATGGCCCTGGCCTGTTTCCTCGCCTCGCCGGCATATTCAATTGATTTTGCCGGATCTGATGGTTTGTAGTATTTCCCCAGCGCTTTGAGCGCCTTGAACCTGGCTTCTCCTGATGCATTCTTCACGATTAGAAGCAAACTATCGGCCTTGTTCTGTGCCGCAACGCCAGTCAAATGTGCAAGGCATATCATAATTGCCGACAGTAGAAGGTACGTACGGTAGGGTTTCATGATCTGTTTTTTCTTGCTGACTTTGTTTTCCTGGTAATTATTTATCAAAGCTATAAATTATTCGATGAAAATGATACATGTATTGAATGTTTTCACTGCATAAAACAGGTCATTTGAAGATACCGATTCCATTAGTTTTAGGGCAGGTTCCTGGTCGGGACGGGCGCACTGATTTCCTTTCGCCAATTTTGGCTGACCAGTTCGCAGTAATCGAAAAATCCGTAAAGGTTGTTTATCTTGCGTAGACCATCTTCTTTGTAACTGTCTTGTGGTCGGTGACCAGCGAATAATGGTACATCCCCGAGGGGAGATCCCATTTTTCGGGCGAGAAACTGACTACATGTTTTCCTGGGGACATCTTTTTGTTAGAGATGATCGTTGCCACGGTTTTCCCGAAGAGGTCGGTCACCAGGAGGGTCACGGCCGAAGTGCTTTCGAGTTTGAAGGAGAAGAAGGTGTTCTCGCGGAAAGGGTTGGGTGTGTTCTGCGTCAGCGAAAGGGGGATGGCCTTTCCGGGCTCCTTCCCGACGGTGGTGGGGTCGATGGGGGCGCCCCAGAGCGTCAGTTCCCCTTCGTCCATGCGCATCCAGGTGGCGAAGACCTTGTCGTTATGGGCGACCACCCCGATGTAATGGCCAAAGAATACGGTCGAGAAGGGGATGAAGGAGGTTTCACTGATTTTGTGATTCGCGAAGGTTTCGCCGCCGTCGTCCGAAATGGCGAGATAGACATCGGTGTTGGCGTTGGTGTAATTCCTCCGGTCGTAAAAGATGACATAAATCTTGCCGGTCACCTGGTCGATGGTGATGAAATTGAAGAACTGGTGCGTTACCGAAGCGTCATCATTGACCTTTTTGGGTTCCGACCAGGTATTGCCGCCGTCGGTCGATTTCACCAGCCAGATGTTGGCATCGCCCTGGGCTCCCCTGCGGTCGGTCCAGTTGATGTAGATGGTTCCGTTCGCAGGCCCTCCGCTGCGGTCGCATGCGATGACCGGGAAGGAGACCCCTGTCTGGATTCCCGGGATGGAGACGATCCACTGGACCGGGAACCCGGTCACATTGATGTCGGTACCGAGCCAGGTTTCACCTTCATCGAGCGACCGGTCGAACATCAGTCCGGCCGGGCTCCACCAGGCCACGTAAACCTCCCCGTTGGGACCGGTAGCCGGGTAAGAGCCGTGAACGCTGCCGAATCCGCCTGTGGCGTTGCCACCGATGTTGCTGACCAATTTCTGGTCGCCCCAGGATGCCCCCCCATCGGTCGATTTCGAGATAAATATATCGGTCGAATCCGTGGGGCTGGAACTTCCCCAGTTGTTGAACCGGGTCCAGGAGGTGTAAAGGTTATCGTGCACAGGGTCATAAACCGCCCACTCCTTGTCGATGTCGTAGCTGTTGTATACCGCTGTATAGGATCCGTCGGACCAGGGAGGCTGAAATCCCTCCATCTTCTGGCAAACCACCCGGCTCAGGTTGGGGACGAGGTGGAAATAGTAGAAGTTCCCGTCGTTGCCGGCAACGATCACCGGGTCGCAATTTACCCCGAACGACGAGGTCAGTATCCCATGTTGCCAGGTTGCGCCCCCGTCATCCGACAGGTAATACTGATCGGGATTGACCCCGATTACGATCTGGCCGGTGTTGGCCGGATTCATGCATATGGCCGGTTCGTTGGGCCAGTCGCCCGCCACGCCGATCTGGATGTTGGTTACCTGTGAAAAGAGGGTGCCGGCGAACAGGAGACTCAGCACGAAGATGATCAGGTTTGTTTTCATACCTTCGGGATATAAACGGCATAAAAATATTCCATTCTCCATGCCCGAAGCAAATGCATTCTGTGAAACCCTGTTTACCGCCGGTATCTGCCGGGTGAATTTTGTCAGCCATGTTATGGTGAAGGTTTCATAAAACAATGATTCATTACATTGTGCAACATATTTTGTAAATAATTTCTTAACAATAATTTAACACTCCTGTCGTAAGGAATTGCCTGAGTACAGCTACTTTTGTAACTTCATGAAAAGCAATCGGAAAATATCATTTGGAATTCTGTTTACCCTGGCAGTTCTATTCTGTTTCGGAACAAATGCATATTCAAATTCCGGTATCCGATCATATAGTGCTGCGTTAACATCATCTTCAAATAATGGTGAAAATAGTTTCAGTTCGGATATTGATTCATTCGATGACGATCAGGATTTTCATGTTATTGAAAACCGTTTATGGGAGGAACCAATATCTCCAATGCCAATTCCCCTCCACCTCCTTTTGATCAATAAATTCGTCCTTTCTGTCTGGCAACCGCCAAAGGTTTCCTAAGCAATTTCATCTTTATTTTTCTCACAGGTTCATCAGGAATCTAAATTCCGGAATGTCTCAATTGCAAATTTTTATGCATCTGAGAGAACTTGTAATCATTTATTTATTTAAAACTATACGATATGGGATTTGATGATTTTTTTGAAGAAAAACGAAAGTATCATGGCAATTACAGGGAGTACGGATACCATGATGACCATGAAGACAACACATATTCGCACGGACAGCACCATCCGGCCCACCGTAACGAAGGCCACCTGCAACTGTTTGCTATTCTGGAAAAGATCAGGAATAACAGAAAGCTGAAAATTATTGTTATAATGGCAGTTATCGTGTTATTAATCATTGCAGTTGCCCTTATTGCAGCTTTCCTGCCACTGATCATAAAACTTTTCAATTATATTTCTCAGAATGGAATACAAAGCATATTTGATGCGATCACCGGATTCCTGGACAAACTTTGGAAAGGTTCAGGTAAGTGATTTCCTATTACCCTGCATTTTAAACCAAGGATGACCTGCATATTGATTTTTGGTGTTTTCATAGTGTTCAGTCGGATGGTGAGCTTTCAACTGAATACTTACTCTGTTATGTTATGATATTTTTGGGAAGAAGAAATTAAATTATGATCGAAAATGGAAACCTTAAATTCATTACTTGATTTTCTATTACACTTTGATAAACAGTTGTTTTCAATGATTCAAAATTACGGAGTTTGGATTTATGCCATCCTGTTTCTGATTATTTTCATTGAAACCGGAATTATCCTGATGCCGTTTTTACCGGGCGATTCGCTTTTGTTCATTGCAGGCACTTTCTGTGCCGGAGTGATGAATGAATCAGGAAATATGGCAGGATTAAATGTATGGATCGTTCTGCTATTGCTTATTGTTGCGGCAGTTGCCGGCGACAGCTTAAACTATTTTCTTGGCAAAACACTCGGGATGAGCATTTTATCCTGGAACATAAAAGGTCGACAATTGGTGGGGCAAAAATACCTCGATCAGACCCATGCGTTTTATGAAAAACACGGACCTAAGACCATCATATTTGCCCGGTTTGTTCCGGTAGTGCGCACGTTTGCTCCCTTTGTGGCAGGTATCGGCGCCATGAATTATAAAAAATTTATCCGGTTCAATGTCATTGGAGGTATTACCTGGGTGACAGGCCTGGTATTACTGGGTTATTTCTTTGGTAATTTTCCCCTGGTACAAAAGAATTTTGAAATTGTGGTTTTTGGTATTATTGGATTGTCATTATTGCCGGTGATTATAGAAACTATCCGGGCAAAAATCAAAGGATCTGAAGCAAGGCTTCAATTTTAATTTCCGGATCAATTTTTACTTTTATCAGTATTAACCTCTCAAAATTATAAAAAATGGAAACCTTAAATTATTTGGATTATTCATTAAAACAACAAAATATTGAATACTTTATTCATCTTGTCCGAATTGCAAAAGCAGATGATTTTTTAAGCAAGCCTGAATTGGATTTACTGCATAGAATGGGCAGAATGATTGGTTTTTCTGACACGGAAATCGATCAATATATTGAATCAACTGACAAGTCAGACTATTTGCCTCCCTATGAATTATCCAAGCGCTTTGAACAGGTTTGTGGCATTATGAAGATGGCGTTCTCTGATGGGATAATTGATAAAAATGAAATGCGTTTGGTAACCAGTTTCGCACTAAAATCAGGCTTTCCTGAAAATGAAATCCCCAAACTGATGCTTCTTCTTATAACTGGCATTAAACAAGGCCATGACGAAGACGATTTGTTTGAATTATATAAAAAGAGCCGGAAATCCTTTAGCTGAGTCGAAAATGTCTGTTTAATTTATCAGAGAACGTCGAATGAGTGCGACGCCTCGGCAACAACAGGGATTATGGTAACCGAGATAGAGGTAGCCTTCCTTGTCAAATGCAGGATGGTCGATTATTTCATTGACCTTACCCAATCGTATGCCAATTCCAGGGTCTCAAATATCCTGCATTCCCAATTTGTACCCTCAAATTGTTTGAAATAGGTTTCCGCGATCGGGATAAACTTTTTATCTTTTGTGACTACAATGTTTCTCATCATATTGTGAGTCCATCGGGAGGATGACCTGTCCAAAGCCCCGATCACCTTGGCATACCTTGGCGTTATCTGAATATTCATCGCCCCGGTATAATCTGAAATCTGGTACTTTATTGTTCCAAACCTTATGTCACCATACATCAGGTCGTTCGCCATCATAACATCCTGTTCCGTAACCGTGCCTGAAAACCTGACAAGGATACCCTTTTCTTCCCAAATAATTTCATACGCCATTTTTCCGGAATTAATAATCCACAAATTTGTCTGAACCCACTATATCATTGTTATTTCTGTGCTTTGGCCGGGAGTGTAAAATAAAAAGTGCTTCCCTTCCCTTCTTCGCTCTCCACCCATAATTTTCCACCGTGTTTTTTTATTAAATCCTTGCAGATGATTAATCCCAAACCGGTGCTGGGTTCACCCTCGGTCCCTTTGCGGTTGGTATTGGTATCCAACCTGAAAAGATTCTCAACTATTTCCTTGTTCATTCCAATGCCCGTGTCATTGACCTTGATCTCTACCCAATGATCTCCTGCTGACCTCGCGATAATTGAAATATTCCCTCTGGGTGCAGTGAACTTTAAGGCATTGGAAACCAGATTTCGAATTATGGATTCAAACATGTTGCCGTCGGCAAAAACCCTTAAGTCTTCTGAAACATCATACCTGATTTCAATCCCCTTCTCTGCGATGGCATGCTGAACTAAAACCAGGCTCTCTGAAATTTTAGGAAGAAGGAAAAATGATCCCGGTTCAAAATTGATTAAACCCCGTTGCATTCTTGACCATTCCAAAAGGTTTTCGAGCAGGTCAAAGAGTTTATTGGCTGCACTCCTCATACTTAAAGCCATCTTTTGAATTTCGTCCTGCCTCAATTTAGGCAGATCTTCTGCCAGCATTCGGGTAAAGCCAAGCAGTGGCTGGAATGGGCCGCGCAGGTCGTGTGCAATAATTGAAAAGAATTTATCTTTTTCGGCATTCGCCTGATGAAGTTGTTCGTTTTTTAGTTGTATTTCTTCTTCCGCCCGCTTGCGTTCAGTGATATCCCTTGTTATTCCTTCGTGAAACAGGATTTCTCCATTTTCACCCGTAATATACCATCCGTGATCTTCAACCCAAATCTCTGAACCATCCTTTTTTTTCACCGGGTAAACTGCCATTTCTTCCCATTTTTCCAGTAATTGCAGACTTTCACGGTCGCCTGGTTCAAAATACAGGTCCTTCTTTATATCAATGGCGAGCAATTCCTCTTTGCTATCATAACCCAGCAACTTAACCATGGCAGAGTTGACATCAACAAATTTTCCATCGTGGGTGCTTTTATACACACCATCCATCATCCTTTCAATCAAATTGCGGTGAACTGCCTCGCTTTCCTTCAAGGCCTCCTCCATCTGCCTGCGGGCAGTCACATCCTGAAAAAAACCCACAATGCATTTTTTCCCGTTGAGCATAATGGGGGCCCCGGAAATGTCGGCATGGAAAATGGTTCCGTCTTTTCTCAGGCAGGTCTGGGCAAAAGATACGGGTTTCTTACCCCCGACCTGGGAGGCGAATTCTGACATCACCGAATCCAAAGAATCCCTGGGTACCAAATTGGCTATCGTAAGCCGCTGAAATTCTTCATCCGTGTATCCGAATAGTTCGCAGCTGGCTGGATTGGAAAATAAAAACCGATGGGTCCCGATATCGGCGGCTAAAATGCCATATGAACTTCCGTTAAGCAGTACACGGTATTTTTCTTCCGATTCCATCAGGGCTTCGCTGGCCTTTTTGTGCTCCATATGAACATCCTTCATCCACTTAATATAAAGCAATACCAACCCCAGAAGAATGAGACTGATCAGGCCTGTTATGGAACCAACAATCAAATGTTCTTTATCAAAATAGGGGATTTCCGGATGTAAAAAAAATCTGCAATTGCGTTCAGATTACTCATAAAAAAAACAAGTACAACGCAAATTATAATTCCTGAAACCCTTTGCTTTTCAACAAATGCCTTTAACGATTTCATTTTCAGCAAAGCTTCTGCTTTTTGGTGGAAAATTTTGGAACTTGATGAATTATTGAGACCTGTAAAGGTATTACAAAAAATTATATTCAATCTTCCAAAAGCCAGAAATACATTTTCAAAGGATGGGTGGAGGGGAGAGGGATGTTTTTTTTCAGTTACAGGTGAAAAGAGGGTTCAGGTGGGAAATTTGGTTATTTTTACAATTATAACGCATATTCTGAAAGTACTGAATATGAAAAGGAACCTTTTATTATGCCCGGCAACAGCCGCTTGAAATGTCAGATCACCTGATTGCCAACTCATAAAACAAAGAAAGATGAAAACAAACAAGATCATTTCGTCCTATTTATTGGTGCTTATATTATTTGCAGGTTTTCTTACGCTGCTTCCGGGCTGCAAAAAAGAGGAACCCACCCCCGTTCAACCTGAAGTTACCTGGCAGTATATCGAAACTTACGATCTGCAGAAACTGAATCATATCCTGAACGTGGAACTTGAGGATTTCCTGGCGACTTCAACCATGCATATGGCCGATTTCCAGGGCCAGTTTGCAGTACCGGCATACCCTGTTAAATTATACCGGGTAACCTATCCCACGGTAGTTCCTGAACTCGGCATCCCCACGGTGGCTTCCGGACTGGTGGCCATTCCCGACAACGGGCTGGATTCCATGCCTGTCATCTCCTATCAGCATGGAACTGTTGCGGCCAAGACTGCATGCCCATCCTACCCCGATTCATCGCTGGAAACCAGCCTGATGATCGCGCAGTTTGCCTCCCAGGGCTATATCGTGATCGCAGCCGATTTCATTGGTCTCGGAGTTTCAGACCAACCCCATGCAGATTTCGTCAGACTCAGCACAGAACAAGCCTGCATCGACATGCTGAATGCAGCCGATAAGGTTCTTAAAGAACAGAAAATCAGGAAGGGGCCCCTGTTCCTGCATGGCTGGTCGCAGGGAGGATGGGCCTCCATGACCTTTCTGAGGAAGCTGGAGGCGATGAACATTCCTGTGAAGGCTGCATCAACAGCCTGCGCTGTTGCCGACTTTTTCCCCCATATGGATCGCTGGATCAACGATCCCCAACCCGGCGATTCTCCGGCTCTGCCGGGTGTGGTTGCCAATTGTATTTTCGCGAGCGCATACTACAACGGGCTGACAAGCATTCCTTCCTATGCAATCAAGCCTGAATATTTGCAAGCTTCAAAAGATCTTTTCGAGTGGAAGATGGATCTGAATACCTTCCTTTTAAAAACCACTATACATGTCAGGGATTTACTGCGGCCAGAATTCCTGTCGCCTGGAAATACCGGAAGTGTTCCATTCTGGAAGATCCTCGAGCAGGCCCAGTCTTACCGCTGGCAATGTCAAACCCCGCTCAGGATGTATTATGGCGAGGTCGATAATATCGTCCCTGTATTTCTCGCCACGCTGCCGGCAGCTTATCAGAATCAACTGGGCTGCAATACCATGGCCATTTCGACAGGAGCCACATCTGATCACAGAGCCGGTTATATTTACTCCCTTATTCACGTGAAGCCATGGTTCGATGAATTTTTGAAAAAGTAAAAGCAAAAGCCTTATGAAACAGTTTTACACAAACCGGAATTACCCATTCATCATCGCAATTTGGTTTGTCATCCTTCTTTCCACCAGCTGCAAAAAAGATGATACGGTTGCCGACCCCAACCAGGCGACAATCGACCGCCTGAAGCTGGCGGCTGATTCAGTGATAAAGAACACTACGATACCCGGCCTTGTGGCCCTGGTGGTCGACCACCAGAAGGGAATCAACTGGCTTTATGCCGCCGGGGTCAGCAATACCCAGACCAAAGCGCCCATGGATGTCAATCATACATTCAGGATTGCCAGCAATACCAAAACATTTACAGGCACGGTACTGCTGCAGCTGGTCGATGAAGGGAAGATCAGGCTGAACGATAAACTGTCGGAATATTTTCCCCAGTATCCCAAATCGGACAGCATCACCATAAAGATGCTCTGTAACATGAGCAGCGGCATTAATGCTTATGAAACCGATGAATGGATGAATGCAGTGAAGGCAAACCCTTTAAGGGAGTGGGCCCCCGGTGAACTTGCCGACTTCGCATTTTCCCAGCCTTTTCTTTTCAGTCCCGGAACCGGTTATCAATACATTAATTCAAACACAATCATCCTGGGCATGATCATAGAACAGGTAACCGGCAACACACTCGAATCAGAGATTACCAACCGCATCATCAACCCGCTTCAACTCACCAACACGGCATTTCATACCAGCGGAACCGATCTTCCGGGAAACCATGGCCGGGGTTATGACTTCGAGGAATTTGGTATGACCGGGGATGTAACGGAGTCGTATGATCTTTCGATGATGTGGGCGGCTGGTTCGGTTCACAGCACCCCGCGTGAATTGCAGGCCTATGTCGAGGCCCTTGTGAAAGGAAGGTTCCTGTCGGACACCCTGCAGCAGAGAAGGCTGAACGACATGATTACAACCAGCACGATCAGTAAATACGGATTATGCCTTGCCAGGCTGACATCTTTTTACGGCCACAACGGCGAGGTTTGGGGTTACACATCATCCATGTGGCACAGCCCAAAGCACGACTGCACCATCATCATCTATTACAATTGCGATCGCATATCAATATACAATCCTGATAATCTCGCCGGAAAATTCTTAATCATTCTTTATGGAAGCATTGATAACGCCTGATTGTTCGAGATGATCTCCTGATCCTCACAATCAGTAACAACTTAGAATCAATACACCATGAAAAACTCATCATCATTCTGTTTTCAGGCATCATCCTGCTTGCCTGGGGCTGTAAGTAAGGCGAACATGAGAATATCAGCGGGTCTTCCTCTCATATTTTTAAAAGTATCATCATAAAAAAATGATCCCAATGAACGTGAAATTATTTACCATTAGAAAGAACCTGCTTCCACTCATTGCAGCAAACCTGCTTGTTATCCTTGTTATCAGTTCCTGCAGAAAAGAGTGCCCCGCCCCGGCAGAGCCTGTAGTGACCTGGGAGTATATCGAAACCTATGACCTGCCTAAGCTCAATCATATCCTGAATGTGGAACTAGAGGAGTTCCTGGTGGGTTCGACCATGAAGGCTTCCGATTTCCAGGGTCAGTTTGCAACGCCGAAATACCCTGTGAAATTATACCGGGTAACCTATCCCACAATGGTTCCTGAACTCGGCATACCCACAGTGGCTTCCGGCCTGGTGGCCATCCCCGACAACGGACTCGATTCCATGCCCGTCGTCTCGTATCAGCATGGAACTGTGATGCTCAAGACTGCCTGCCCTTCCAACCCCGATTCATCGCTGGAAACAAGGCTGATGATCGCGCAGTTTGCCTCCCGGGGATATATCGTGATTGGCCCCGATTTCATTGGTCTCGGAGTTTCAGATCAGCCCCATGCGGATTTCGTCAGACTTACCACTGAACAAGCCTGCATTGACATGCTGAATGCAACCGATAAGGTTCTTAAAGAACAGAAAATCAGGAGAGGGACCCTGTTCCTGCATGGCTGGTCACAGGGAGGTTGGGCCACCATGACCTTTCTGAGGAGGCTGGAAGCCATGAACATCCGCGTTACGGCTGCATCAACAGCCTGCGCCGCTGCCGACTTTTTCGCTTTAATGGATCGCTGGATCAACAATCCCCAGCCCGGCGATTCTCCGATTTTGCCGGCCATTATAGCCACCTGCCTCTTTTCATACGAATATTACAACCAGTTGAATGGCCTTGCCTCCTCTGCCATCAGGCCCGAATTTTTCCAGGCTTCCAAGGATCTCTACTGCTGGAAAATGGATTATATAACATTCCTGACAAAAACGACAATGAATGTGAGGGAGTTACTGCGACCTGAGTTCATGTCGACCGGAAATACCGGAAGCACTCCATTCTGGCAGGTCCTCGAGCAGGCCCAGGCTTACCGCTGGCGTTGCCAGACCCCATTGAGAATGTATTATGGCGAGGTCGATGTGATCATCCCGCTATATTTCTCCACGCTGCCGGCAGCTTATCAGAATCAATTGGGCTGCAATACCATGGCCATTTCGGCAGGAGCCATAGCTGATCACAGCGCCGCCTATGTTTACTCCATTATTCATGCAAAACCATGGTTTGATGAATTTTTGAAAAAATAAAAGCATACCAGGATAAGTATAATGGCTGGGTTCGCTTGGAAAAACCTTTCAGTTCAAACTGTATGCAGATTGCTGGCACACCCCCATGTTTAGCAACACGCAGCAATATATTGATGACATAAAGAAGTTTATTGACGGTTTATGAAATTTATGTGATCATTGAAAAATTAATTATTAGCCCATGAAAAATATCCGACCATTCACCGGGAAGCCCGCCGTTTCTGATGGCCGGGAAAAAGAGGCGGTTGAAATGAGAGAGGGACCGGAACTTTAAACTTTAATACAATACATCAGATATACCCCGTTCTCATTTTCTATCCCATGCGTTTCATGTTCAAAACCGGGAAACCGGTTATCAAAATCCTGGAGGGTTTTCAGATAGGCTAAAACCGGACCATTCAGCGACCCGGTGCGTTCGCCACCCATGAGCAACGGAATTCCCGGGGGATAGGGAACAATGCCCCCGGCCATGATGCGTCCCTGGGCCTGTTCAAGGGAAACCCTTTCCACATTGTTTTTCACAAGATGCCGGTATGCTTCGGCCGGGGTCATCACCGGTTCAGGCAGGAACGAAAATGCTTCATCCAGCAGCTGCAGCTGCCTTGAATCACGCTTGAATTCATGCATCTCATGCGCAAGCATGGGCAAAGATTTTCCGCCGTAAATCGCGGGATGTTTTTCAACCAGGTCGGGAAAAACATCCTCCAGCATGGCATTTTCATCATACAGGGTTTTGAAACTGAAGAATCTTGTAGTCAGGGTTCCCCACTTTCCCTTGGTAATCCCCATGGAGAAGAGGAATAACACGCTGTAATCGCCCGATTTTTCAATGACGATTCCTTCGCAATCCAGGTATTTGACCAGTAAGGCGGCGGGTATTCCCCATGACGAGAGGGAGCCATCCCGCTCCACGCCCGGTGTTAGCACCGTTACTTTAATGGGATCCAGCATGGCGTAACCCTCATCGATGTCGCCGAAACCATGCCAGCTTTCGTTCGGATGCAGAACCCAGCATGAGGAATCCTTTGCCAGTAATTCTATCGGGGCATCGGCAAAACTGATGCGCTTCCCCGTAGCCTGATTGGTGACCTCATCGGGCTGCCACATCTCAAACCACCAGTCGTTGATATTTTCGCTCATAATCTTCCTTCGTATCCTTGCCATCGTGGTACGGAAGGTAACAGCCTCCATGATACATTCATCGGTAAGGGCTTTGCCCATCGGCCCCTCCATCATCTTTGCCGAAACATCACAGGAGGCAATGATGGCATAGGAGGGTGAGGTGGAGGTATGCATCATGAAGGATTCATTGAACCGGTTGTGCTCGATGGGCTGACGCCCCTCTTTGACATGGACCATCGAGGCCTGCGAAATGGCTGCCAGCAACTTATGGGTTGATTGCGATACAAAAACAGTGGGTGCATCGGGATCCCTCGCCCCATCCCTCATTCCGTAACGGTTGTTGTATATCGGGTTGAACCTGGCATAAGCGTACCAGGCCTCATCAAAATGCAGCCTGGAAACTACTTCACCCAGCATTTTTTCCACCTCCACGGCATCATAACAAATCCCGTCGTAGGTGGAATTTGTCACGACGGCATATACCGGGCTTGCTGCCTTGTCGCGGACCAGGGGGCATTCGCTGATCTTTTTCCGGATGGTTTCGGCGTTCATCTGCTCCTTACGGATGGGTCCGATGATACCCAGGTGATTCCTGACCGGGACCATCCATACCGGCCGCGAACCGGTGAGTATGGCTGAGTGTTCCAGTGATTTATGGCAGTTCCGGTCAATGAGCACCACATCGCCCTCCACGGCGCAGGCCATGAAAATGATTTTATTTGCAGTGGAGGTCCCGTTTGTGACATAGTAGGTACGGTCGGCACCGAACACCTTTGCAGCAAATCGTTCCCCCGCTCCAATCGACCCTGAATGATCGAGAAGGGAACCCAGTTCTCCCACTGAAATGGAGAGGTCGGACCGGAATAACTGTTCGCCAAAGAAATTATAAAAGATCCGCCCGGCCGGTGATTTCAGAAAAGCGGTGCCACCGGTATGACCCGGAGTATGCCAGGAATACTCAAAATCGTCGGCAAAGTTGACCAGCGCTTCGAAAAAAGGCGGGAGCAGGCGGTTCCGGTACCTGCGGGCGGCCGCTTCAACACGCCCGGCAATAAAATCACGGGTATCTTCAAGGATCCAGAAATTTTCGGAGATGATCCTTTCAATTTCCAGCGGGATCGTCATCAGCACCTCAGGCCGTATCGATAAAAAAATCGGGATCTCATGGTTTCTGCTCCTGATGTTCAGTATAAGTTGTTTTGCCAGGTTGCGGTTCTCGGCGACCACCGGGTCCCAGTCCACAATCACAGCGTCCAGTTCCGGTAGCCTGATAATGCCCGACAAGGCCGTTTCAAATGATTTCCATTCCGTCACAATGATTTCGATCTCGTTCATCTTTTTGATCAGCTCATGCATGGCATGCCCGTCGGGAGTGTCTTTGCATAATTCGTCATCCACGATGGCGATGTTCAGTTTTTCGTACAGATACATGATTCCTCCTTTGTTGTTTGGTAAACCAAATGAAAATACGGGTTCAGCTAATACTTCTTAGTAAAATTAATTAAATTATGGTAATACCTTTGTACGCCAATTCACAAGTATGAAGTTAAGGATTAAAGAATGGATCAGGCGATATGCCTGGGCAGAGGTATTCAGCACCCTCCTTACTTTTCTCTTCGGATGGGTCGCATCCGGTGTTACGAAGAACCCTGTATTTATGGCCTATGCAGGTACAATTGGCGCTGCAACCGGGTTTTACGGTTTCATCTTCATCAAGGATATCAGCAGCAGTTATTTAAAACATGAACCGGATACGGTCCGCGCAAAATCCCTGCTTGTGGTGGCGTGCTTACGGAATATGGGATTTGAATTCGGCCTTGCTGAACTGCTCGATTTTTTTCTGGTCCGTCCCTTCTGTTTACTCTACGGGCCTGTCATTTTGAATAACTATTTTTGGGGGATCCTTGCCGGGAAGACCATCGCGGATATCATCTTTTTTGCCCTTTCCATTCTCATGTTCGAGATCCGGAAAAAACATTTTCACTGGTTCTGACATTGGTTTTCTCTCTGAGGATTTTTTTCGGGCGGGTTTGAACTTCTGACCGGGAAAAAACTATATTTGTTATATCATTGAGAATTCTCCATGTACTCCTTTTCCGGTAAGCTGATGACACCCGTTAAAACCGTTTTTGGACTCATCCTTCTTCTGGCGTTTGCAATTTCCTGTACCGATAAAAGGAAAAGTCTCGAACAATACGAGTTCGACGAAACAAAAAAACTGGTGGCTTTTGTTGAAGATGCGGCCGACCTCATACAGGTTAAAGGGATTGCTGCATTCCGTGATTTCGCCCGGAAGAACAGCACATGGCAGAGCGGCAACAGATACCTGTTTGCTTATAACCTGGACGGGACCTGTATTTTTCACCCGGTTTCACCGGAGCTGATCGGGAGGAATATCATCAATATGAAAGACCTGAACGGGAAACCAGTGATTGGGGAGATCGTACAGATTGCCTCCAACACGGAACATCCCTACGGATGGGTTCATTATCTCTGGATGGAACCGGGTGAGATCTATCCCGAATATAAAAGCTCCTACATCATGCGGGTAACCGACCCGGCCGGGCATGTCTTTGCCATTGGCAGCGGGAATTACAACCAGAAGGCTGAAAAGATCTTTGTTTCCGACATGGTCGATTCGGCATGCATCCAACTGAAGAGAACAGGGCTGGATATGATCCCTCAGTTCCTTGATAAGTCGGGGAAATATACCTTCTATGACTCTTACATCTTTATCCTTGATGAAAAGGGGACGGCCCTTGTTGATCCGTCGTTCCCAAGCCTGAGCGGCCGTAAACTGGTGAATCTGAAAGATGCCATTGGCAAACCCATTGTATTGGAGATGATCGAGAAGCTGACAACAAAGCAAACGGCATGGCTTTCTTACATGTCGAAGAGCCCCGATGAGAACAAACCGGTCAAAAAACTCGCTTACATCCGAAAGATTTACATCAACAATAAAGGCTATATCGTCGGATCTTCCATCCGGCTCGAAAAACCGGTATGGCTTAAGATCTGATCTCAAAACAAGGCAGCATGGCTACACCTCCAAAAGGCATGATCTATGGCGTTGATGACAAACCACCTTTCTTTGTCACGATTTTGCTTGGATTACAGCATATTTTCACCATGTCAAGCATGCTGGTGCTCCCGGTCGTGATCGTCCAGGAGATCGGCGGGAGTTTCCTGGAGATAAACAGCGTGGTATCTTTTTCTATGATTGCAGCCGGTTTTGGGACGATCCTCCAGTCTTTGAAAAGAGGCCCCATCGGATCGGGTTACCTCTGCCCGAATCTCTGCGGCCCGTCGTACATGGCAGTCTCCCTTGAAGCGGGCTGGCTGGGTGGACTGCCGTTAATGCATGGCATGATCATGTTGTCGGGACTGGCCGAGATGGCGTTCGCACAGGTCATCCCCAAACTGAAGAAACTCTTTCCCCCGGAGATTACCGGACTGGTTGTCATCATGGTTGGCGTCGCACTGATCCCGCTGGGGGTATCAAGATTCATTGGTGTGGAATACTCCGGCGACTCGATCGAACCGCCCAAGATTATCATTGCATGCATCACCCTGTGTGTGATGATTGGACTCAACATCTGGGGCAAAGGCAAAATCAGGCTTTACGGCGTGCTCATCGGCATCATTGTGGGATATCTCCTCTCCCTGGCCGTAGGCCTGATCGGCTCAGCTGAAATAAAACAGGTATCGCAGACCCCTCTTTTTTCATTGCCCGGCCAGGGTGTGAAAATGTTCAGGTATGCCTTCGATCCCTCGCTCATCATTCCCTTTATCCTGATCTCGATCATCCAGTGTCTGAAATCGTTCGGGAACATCATCACCTGCCAGAAACTCAGTGATGACGACTGGAAGGAACCTGACTTGAAAAACGTGGGTAAAGGATTGATGGCTTCGGGTATCAGTGTCTTTACCTGCGGACTCCTGGGCGGGGTGGCCACCGACACTTCAGCAAGCAACGTGGGGCTTTCGGCTGCAACCGGCGCAAACAGCAGGGTCATTGCCTGGAGCGCAGGAGGGATCTTCATCCTTCTGGGATTTCTGCCGAAAATGGCTGCATTGTTCACCATCATGCCTCAGCCGGTGATGGGCGCCATCGTGGTTTTTGTGACCTGCTTTATGCTCATTTCCGGAATGCAGATCATTCTTTCCAACCCGATCTCAACACGCATGATCTTCATCATCGGGATTTCCATGATCTTTGGATTGAGTGCAGATATCTCTTCCTCGCTGTTCTTCACAGTCCCGTCATGGCTGGTGCCGATATGCTCTTCATCACTCACCGTCTCTACCCTGCTGGCCGTAATATTGAACCAGATCTTTGTCGTCCATGACCATCAGCCGGCAAAGACAGCTGAAAAAGCTGTTAAACCGCATGCTTAGGCCGGGAAGGAAAAGAAAACTCATACACTCTCCATCGCCATCTTCTCGTAATAATTGTGCACGAACAGGATGGCAACGCCAAACAACACAGCCACCACTATCAGGATCGTATTTAATAACCCCTCGGCACCAAATGACAGTTTTATCAGGATCGTGGAAATGATGAAGCCTGAATTCCTGATTACCTTATGGAATTTGTCGGTGTGTAAAAAGGAGATCAGAAGCAATAAAACATCCGTGAGAATCAGAACGGTAAAAAATTCATTGAAAAATATGGTATTGATGTCTTTGAAGGAATAGACGATCTGGTCGATTGAAAAAAAACTTCCTTGCACCCAGCGGCTTAAACCGGTGATGGCCAGGATTAAAAATATCGGGATTAAACACATGGCAATGATCTTTTTCAGCCTGATGAATCTCACGATCTCCGGCAAAAGTTGTATCTTTTTTTCCTGAACCTTCTCTTTCTGCTCATTGAGCCTGTAAAAAAGAAAAATCAAAACAAATAAAAAGATTGTTGCGATCAGGTCGTAGGTAAACTTGAGATTATTGTTTACCCTAAACCAGTCGGCCGTGAATTCCAGGTTGGCCAGGTCTTTAAAAATACCCCTGATCAGGATCAAAGTGATGATTTCATACTGCTTCCCTATGTAGATCGTGGTTGACTTGGGCAGGTAATAGACCAGCAGGTAGACTTCGTAGATCAATATGAAAGAAAAGGGGGTATAAATGGCAGCAATCGGATTCCTGAAAAGATTGGAGTAGTTTTTCAGTTCAATGATATTAAAATTGACCATTGCCACCAGTGTCAAATGAAGGATAAAGGTTATGATCGCAACGGATATAATGATCACCTCACTTTTACCCCTTATTTTTTCAGAAAGAAGCCTGGAATAAAAAAAATTGAATACCGTTTCGCCTTTCGTCATCGGTGGAACATTTTATAAGGCCATGAATACTAAAAGCATCCAAAGATACTGTTTTTATCACCGGCGAAAAAAAAGGCAAATTGAAAATCGTCAGGGGAGCTGATCCCTCCTGGCAAAGGATTGGAAAGCTTTACTATTTCCCAAAATAGGTTATGCTGCTGAAAGCTTCAGGCTTTTCACGCCAGGTTGCTCTTGTGGCCATCTCATTCAGAACCCCAACCCGCTTGTTTTCGGAGTCGTATATTTTTGTTCCCTCAAAAGTATTCGAATCGGTTCCATAAACATGCAGTGACACCGACATCTCTTTCCCGGGATTTTTGATGGAGTGGATGTCATTTACCGAAACATTCAATATATCGCCGGGGTGGCCTATATTACTGGCGAGGAGTTCAAGCTTTGAACCATCAAATGAATAGCGTTCCTCGGTAACTGAACCCTTCAGAACCTTAACCCTTCCGATGCTGCCGCCATGATCGTGAAGCGCCGTTGCTGCACCCGGGCCCCACAACATCAAAATGACCATGCATGCTCCTTTATAAACAGGGATCCTGTAATATTCATCTTCGGTGAGCGGATCAGGTATTCCCGGTGGTACGAATGAACGGTAATCATCCCAGCTCCCCTGATGAAACTTATTGCATATTTCTTCGAAATTTTCCATTTTCTGATTTTTCACAAAAATATACAATACCTCAACCGATTCTGGGGTCGTGGGTATTCAATATTGTAGTCTGCATCCTAAAATATTTCATACTCCAAAGGGAACAGACAGTCACCACATCAGAACTTTCCAAATTTCAGGGCAACCACGGCGTTGAAATTGTTTATCAGGCCGGCACTTGTCTGCATCAGGTCAAGGTCAGGAGTATAACGATAGGTTACCCCTGCATCAAGCTGCATGAATTTAAGCAGGTTAAGTTCAACCATCACCCCGGGTTCCACCACAAAGAACGCATCCGAGTCAAGCGTGGTCCCGTTATTATTGTTATAATCCTGGTAATCTTTGTTGTGCATCTGCCAGGTATTATATACAAGTCCTCCCCCCCCGATCAGGATGGGAAAATTGATATGTACCGGAGAAGTGGAAAACACTTTGAATTCAAATTTTACACCACCATATCCGCCATAAAGATAAGCCCCTGAAGGAGCGCCGAGTGGACCATCAAGGTCGTACCAGAGGTTCCCGGAGTTTAGAATTCCTTTGGCACTTAATCCAACCGAGAAAAAATGGTTGATGATCACTCCCAGGCTAAGACCGCCTAAAAAGACATCTCTTCCCTGGAATTGCGTATAGGCGCCTTCGGGACTGATATAATATCCGATTTTCAGGCGATGATTTGAATGTTTGAAGAGGGTTTTAATTTCACCATCATCTTTTTTTGCAGGCGATTGGGTTGAAGTGTTCTCCTGGGCAAAAACAGGAATCACCTGGCTTAAAACCAGGATCAGGGCTAACAGAACTTTTTTCATGGGAAAGGAATAGTTTAAACAAATATAATTGATTTATCCGACCGGCACTAATAAATATTAACATTTCAATTCTTTCCCTTTTACATACGCAACATCCAGATATTTTTTTCTTGTCTCCGGGCTGACCGCTAAAATGGAATGAAAATAAATATGATCAACAGTTTCAATGCCCGGATATTTCAGGCTCCAATCATCAATTGTTTTTTCCATGGCTGATTTAAATCCCTTTTCCCTGTAAACTTTTTCGTTAAAGAACGTAGGTTGCATAATCACTGCCTTTTTAATTTTCAGTAAGGGTATCCGGCCATCAGGGTCACCTTTCCAGCCGTCTTCATTTAATTTGTAAGCGAATCCGTAGGTTAAAACCCTTTCCATCCATCCTTTTACCAGTGCCGGAAAGTGCATCCAGAAAACCTGGGTGATAAAAACCAGCACATCGGCCTCCGCTACTTTCTTTTGTTGACATAAAACATCTTTTGGTTTTTGAGAATTAATCAGCTTGATCAGGTCATCATCGGTCTTGTTTTTAATATACCATTTTGCAATGAACCGCTTGACCGGTCCGCCGGCAAGTCCGACAATCATGGCTCTCATGTCCATTTGCTGAAAAAGTTCCCTGGGCATGTCTGCATCCACGAAAAATGCTGAATCCATGTCCTGAAAAACAGGATTGAACTTCGTTTTGTACAAATCGACAATCTCGTACAGATGTCCCGCCTCCCTGAGGCCCCTGACAAAATTGTCAAGAACTGCTTTTGTAAAGGACATCGGGTTTGGATGTGCATAAATGATTAATACTTTCATGGTTGTGATTTTTAAAATGAAAGATATCTGTTGACTCTTTTTGCATATGCTCTGTATTCGTCACCATATTGGGAGGTGAGGAATTGTTCTTCTTTGATCATAATAAAATGATGGATGATCCACGCACCAATAAATGCCAGGATATTGATATAATTTGGATTTAAAAGACAGGAGGAGAAGAGGATGAAAATAAATCCCAAATAAAATGGATGGCGGCTGATAGAATAAATGCCCTTTGTCTGGAGTTTGTGATTTTCGGAAGAGGATAAACCAAAAACCAAATCCGTATTCAGTCTGAAGGTGGAAAGAAATAATATGACAGTTCCGGTAATTAAAAAGGCCAATGCGATAATATCAATTAGTTCAACAGGTATAAAAATTCTATAAACATCAATTTTTAGCCCTTTCAGGAGCAGAAATGTCAGGTTTACGACTACCAGCATTTTTGCAAGAAGAAAAAAGAACACAGGAATGGGGGGGCGACCGAAAATTTGTTGTTTTGTAACGATTGACCGGCCAACAACGACTGTTATTAAAAGGATTAATAACAGGGAGGTAATTAAAACGATGGTTGAAATCATATCGGTGAGTTAATAATTGTTAATATTCATTTGTTTTCAGATCCATGGTTCGGTTTGTATTTGTAATACCATCAAAATATCCAATTTTTTCGCTCTTGCTTTAATGTATTTGAATCTCCGAAACGCTGCCTGTCCTCAACGGAACACTGAAATCCGGCCAGGAGGGGACCGCCGATGAGGGTGGCAGTAAACAGTTGTTTTATACTGAAAAGACCCGGTTTGAACATGTTTTACTGATCGGGTTGACTGTTACACATACTGAGCTTTAGTAAAAACATATCATGCCCTTCAGGCTTTTCGATACTTTTAAACAGGTTGCCTCCTGTATTGCCGGAGTGGTATATATTTCCCGTATGATCGATACAAACTCCCTTGCCGCACGTTCCTCCGTTTTTTCCGTTAGCTGTATAATTATTAACCCATAGCAGCCTTCCCTCTTTTGAATACATCCGCACAAAGGATTGGCAGGAGGGCCAGTGCTGGCAGCCACTTACAACGATATTCCCGGATGTCCTTTCATTTAAAGCCATTCCATTGATTCCATCCCATTTCTCTGTGCCAAATTGTTGGGTCCAGATGATCCCGAAGTTCTTGTCGAATTTCGATAAAAAGCTGTCTCCCTCACCCAGATTTTTACTGTCAAGATCTCCGCCAGTACTGCCCCCGATATAGATGTTTTCCTCTTTATCAACTGTTATATGGCTCGCCATATCAAACCCGGCTGTTCCAAACTGGAATAATTTTACCTGTTCCCCTTTATCATTGAATTTCCCGATAAATGCATCCAGGCTGCCTTTGTTTTTGGCTGCCAGGTCTCCGAAGGTATACCCGCACACATAAATATCTGTGCCGTCTCCCGTTATTCCCTGGCACTCATCCCCCTTCGGGGTTCCGAATTGCTTCGTCCAGAGGATATTGCCTTTGCCATCCAGTTTCAGCAGAACGCAATCCGCACCGCCATACGACAATTGATCCATGGTTCCCCTGGTCGCTGCTGATAAATAAATATAACCCTGATTATCCACATATACCATGTTCCCGACATCGGTGCTGTCACTGCCGAATTGTTTCTGCCATTCAAGATTGCCATTGGTGTCAAATTTGGCAACTACAATATCTTCCTTTCCGTAGTTCTTCTCACCGAACACGCCATTTGTGCACCCGGTTACATAGGCATTTCCAGCCTGGTCCAGCGTTATCCAGTTGATGAGATCATCTTCGGCTGTTCCAAATTGTTTTGTCCAGATTGTATTTCCCGCGCTGTCGCATTTAGAGACAAATCCATCCGTTTTGCCATAAGACTGACCTGCAAGAGCCCCACTCGTATTACCGGCTATGTATACATTCCCGGATTTATCAGCTACCGGGTTAAAGGCCACGCCATCCTTAACTGAACCAAATTGTTTTCCGTAGATAAAATTGGTTTGTGAATCGACATCATTTGTAAAACAAATGAACAGGGATACAATAAGCATCCCTTTGATTTTGATTAAATCTTTCATGTTATGTATCCTTATCGGCCACCCTGGTAATAAATCTGCAAGAAATATCAATGTCAATAAAAAACATGTAAAACAAAAGCAGAAAGTCACCGCTTCAGCAATTCTGTAGCTGCATTCATAAAACAATACACCTCATACTCTTTGGGATCAATCCAGGGGTCCTTCCATGTACTCCACACAACCGTCACCATCCGCTCCTTCTGATTTATGTGAATGAACTGCCCGAACACCCCCTGGGCCGTAAATGTACCCTCCAGGTTTGGAAAGTAGGTGGAAGGAGCACTGATGGTATCCTCCCCCCACAACAGGGGTTCACTCAGGTAATCCCATGGCCCCCATGGCGTTTCAGGCAAGGCCCACCAGTTGTAGCCATAACCGAGGGGGTAGTAGTAACCTTCGGGAAGATACAGGGCTCCCCAATTACATTGTGGCGAATCGGCGGCCGGGTTCCCCGCCTCAGCTGTCCACCCTTCGGGAAGTAAGGACGTTCCGTTCACCACCCCGTCGTTCAGGATGAACATCCCGAACCGCCCGTAGTCACGCAGCGTCATGCTCACATTTCCGCAGCCAAACTCGGCGCCGTTGTCCGACTCGAGCAGCCAGTAAGCATCGGACTCCATTCCCATGTTGGCCCAGATCTTCCGCGACAGGTATGCTGAAAGGGATTCACCACCCAGGGCGGCTTTCAGAACCTCCCCCTCCAGGAAGGTCTCACCGGAATTGTACAGGAACCGGGTACCCGGTTCACCTGCCCGGGTGAGTTTCGACAATAACTCCATGGTTCCCCCTGCTTTACCATCCACCGCACACTGAAACATGACTCTGAAATCGGAGGAGGGATCGCGGTAATCTTCATTCCAGGAAGCCCCCGACGACATCTGGAGCAGTTGCCTCACAGTCACTCCATCGTAAGCCGTACCTGTCATCCGGGGGAGGTAAGTGGTAACCCGGTCGTTGATATTATTGATCTTTCCCTCCTTCAGGGCAATCCCGATCAGTGTGGCCGTAATTGATTTCGCCACCGAGTAGGAGGTCCACCTCGAAGCGGCATTGTTACCCTCTGCGTAGCGTTCAAGAACGATCTTCCCGTCCTTGATGATCAGTAACCCCGCCACCTGGTTCCTGACAATAAAATCGTCAATGTTGTAGGTTTTGGTTCCGTTCAGTGTGTATTCAACCGAAGTCAGGGGCCGGGTCGATTCGGGAAGCGGGTAGACGGTGTTTCCGCGTGGAATGGTCCTGGTAAAGGCGATCTTATCCATATTCCGGTAGGTTCCGGGCTGATATTCAGGTGTCAGCCACAGCAGGTCTTTGAACCTGCCAATTTTATCTTCGGAAGGTTCGGTCGGGGTGCACTCCTCCCTTTTACAGCCATTGTTAGAAAGGAGCAAAAACCAGGAGAGAATCCACACGTAAATCCAGTTTCTGTTTTTCCGGTTAGTTCCCTGAGCCTTCATAGTTCATATTTTTTCAGTTGTCCGATCTTATAGCTGACTGTATCCTGTTTTATGCAGGGAACAAATGAACGGGATGATCCTTATAATTAAAAAAGCAGGCATATGACATCGTAAAGTCCTGATAAAGTTACGATAGTTTTCAAAGAGGCACCAAGCCCGGGTATATTTTTTAAAGATTTCGAAAAGCGGTGTTAAATCAAATGTTTTTGTAAATTCGGACTATGAAACACTCAACGTTATTATTCGGCCTTTTTATGCTTTTGATTATTTCCGGCTGCAGGAATAATGAGCATAGCATTGATAACAGATTTCACGGGATGTGGAGACTTGTTAAAATTGAATCCATGGATAAAGAGTCCGGCAAGTGGGCTTCCGACTCAGCATTTGACGGGTGGAATGGATTCATTCTCTATGATGGTCTTGGGCATATGGCTGCGCATATTACACCGAAAGGGTACAAAGATTTTGACGTAAGTAAAAACATGGACAGTTTAGACACGAAGGGTCTGAAAGAACTGGTGAAATTCTATAAATCGAACTTTGTATATTTCGCCAACTATAAAATCAACAAGGAGAGCATTGATCATAACCGCCTTTCTGCTACAAACCCAAAAGACTGGGGTTCGGTATTGACACGCGATTTTGAATTCAGGAATGATACCCTCCTGTTGACGCCGCATGAAATTCTCTGGGGAAAAAAATCAAGACTGTGGTGGGTGAAGTTATGATTTCACAAGGAAAATGACTGAAAACAATAAATTCGAAAGATCATTCGGGCCGGCGGGTTCATTTGCAGGCATGGTGGTGTTTGTTGCCGGACTGGTCTTAACTTTCTTTCATCTCACGGCGCTCATTTTAGTCCTGATCGGTGCTTTCGTCGGATTTTCATCGACCAGCACCCTGATCGATTATGAAAGGAAACGGGTCAGGTTTTCGAACAACCTGTTTGGGATTATAAAAATCGGCCGCTGGCTGAATGTTGAGTCCTCCATGAAAATCGGAATGAAGGAATCGGAATTGACATGGCGGGCCTTCAGCCAGGGAAACCGGGCGCTTGATATCGTCGATAGGGATTACAAAATAATCCTCTTTGACTCCGTGAATAAAGAGATCATGCCGGTAAAAAAGACCCGTTCAAAAGATCAGGCAAAAATTGATCTTGAGGCAATGGGGAGCCGGTTGGGTATACGTTTGCTCTGATCAGCTCAACCGGGGCGTCGGCCGGAGAACCCTACCCGGGTGTAAACATCCCTCCCAATACAAAATGTATCCCGCTGCATTACTCGCTGGTCCTGGCGACAAAGATCCCCCTGTTTTCACAAAAATCACCCTCGGCAATGTTGGTTATGACCACCCTGCTTTGAACCTGCCAGGCATATTGATTTATCGGGTGGCACATGAGCGGACCTCCCTGTGAGTTGTCAAACTGAACATTCGAAAACATGGTGAAACCTGAACAGGCCCATCCCTTTTGCACAACCGTGCCCTTCTCTCCCACCAGGGGGGCCCAGTTCCCCAGCATCGTCCCTTTGACCATTTTTTTTTCAGGGGCTCTTTCATTGAATGAAATAACCAGCAGAACAGCCGCCGTGGCGATAATCAACCCGGAAATAAACCCGGCGATATAAAATTTGTTTCTGATGAAGTTGAGGTTCATTTTCCAGGTTTTAGTGGTTCAACAATGTATATTAAATACAACCAATTGTAAAAAAGTTGGCAGTGCCCCTGCCACAAAACTAAAATTAATTTTCGTCATGCATCCCAAACCAAAAAAACTTAATCAAAGAAATATGTCTTGCCCCCCTTGCTTTCAGGGTTTTCTTTACATATATTTGCAACAAGCGGTCAGTTTATTGCCAATACCTAAGCGACACTCCCAGCCTCACCGATCAATCCCGGTTCCTGACTGACCCCTGGTTTTTAAGCCATTGATATGTCTGTCAATTCTTCAAATAAATCATCCCCAGGTCATTATTTGAAACCTTAAAACCAAAACCCATGAAAAAGACAAAAACTGGAATCACTATGATGGCTACCCTGCTGCTGGTGGCATTTACTTCATCGTACGACGGGCCCGATCCGGCCTATTTTAAAGCGTTCGGCTATGGATCCATAGCCGTTTCCATCGGGGGAGCACCTTCATTTGATCATTACGATCCGGCTCAGTTCGACTATCAGAACGGAATATTTTATGTGAAGGCGGGTGCCAGCCGTTTGGATCTGCGGGCTCTTTTACCACAGGGCCAAACCTATGAAACGATGATGAATGCCTTGTTTAAGGCCAAGAGCGATTTGCTGAAAGACAAAAAAAAGGAGAACATCTACTGGTATGCATGGAGCTCTCATGATTATGACGGAACCAGAAAATATCCCGAATGGAAAAAAGGATCGCCGCATCCCGATTATCACGACAAGACTGTATGGAGGACCCCTATTAACTATGAACCAGCAAAGACCTGGATCTCCTCTGCCGCCTATTTTGATGACGAGGATACTGATTTCAACACAGATGTGGTGAATACCTGGCTGAAAATGTCAAAGCCCGGGACGCAGCTATACATCCTCAACACGGTCGGGTTTGAAAGGTGGGTGAAGGAGGCAGCCTACTGGGATTACGGACAGGGAAAAACAGTAACCCCACTCGAGTATGTTATGTCCGATAATCACTATGCCTATTGCATTCTCCAGATCAAGTAATTCAGGAATCCTGATAAAAATTTATACGTTACCACATTAGCGGATGAAAACCTCATCGATCCTACTATTTGGTGTATACCTTCCCCTGCTGTTAGCATTGGCGGCAGGTTGTAAAAAGGACTCAGACAATCCACCCTCAACCGGGATGGCCCTGCTCGATGAAACCTTCGCGGCGGTGCAGCAGATAAACAACATTAAAAGCCTGGTGGTAGTCCGCAACGATACCCTGATCAGGGAGGCCTATTTCGGATCGGGCGGGGCTGATGTGGCCCACGATGTACGGTCGGTCACCAAGAGCATCACCGCCCTGCTCGTTGGAATTGCCATCGACCAGGGATTTATTTCTTCAGTGGATCAACAAATCGGGGGCTTTTTACGACCCCTCGTTGATACCATCACCCCTGAAAAAGCGAAAATAACCATCCGTGATCTCCTGACCATGAGCAGCGGATTTGAATGGGATGAACTGACCTCCGTTTCCGGGTATAATCTCTGGGCCGGTGCGGCCAACCAGGTGCAATATGCTTTGAACAAACCATTGATTGCGCAACCCGGACAAAGGTTTGCCTACAACTCAGGAGCATTCCACCTGTTATCTGTAATATTATCAAGAGCCACAGGTAAGACCACCCTTGATTTTGCCAAACAATATCTGTTCGAACACCTGGAGATAACCACCAGTACCTGGGAAACGGATAACCAGGGCTACAACAACGGGTCGGCCGGGCTTGAATTGACCCCACACGACATGGTAAAGATCGGTCAGCTTATTTTACATCATGGAGAATTCCATGGAAAACAGGTTGTTACTTCAAAGTGGATCGATGACCTGGGCAGTTTTAAAATAACCACCAACACGGCGGTTCCCTACGGCACCGGCTACGGTTATGGATGGTGGAATGGCCAGTCCCCTCAGGGCAGCTACACATTTGCCATGGGATGGGGAGGCCAGTTCATCATAACCGTTCCAACCCTGGACCTGGTGGTTGTTGCGACAAACACCTGGAGCGGTGTCCCCTCAGCCGAAGCCAACGATCAGTGGTACCGCACGGTCGACCTGATCATGACCGGTGTCCTTCCCGCAATTGCGATGTGGTGACTGGTGTTTCAGGAAAATTTACCAAACTGATCCCTATCAGCAGTTCATTCAAAAATAAGGACAGAGGGGAATCTATCGGGGTAGGCCTGCCTGAGCAAGGCATAACCGATGCCCGAAATTCCCTGGAAGAAGCCAGGATTGATCATTCCTTCATCCGAACCGAATGACAGGTCGTAATGGCCGTTTTTTTCGGCGAAGTGAAGAACCTGGTTCGTTTTTTTACCTGCCTCCGTCATTAAAGCGCGATCCCCGGTCCTGGCGGCAAAGTACAAAAGTATGTCGGCAAGCCCCATGTTCCCGCAGCAGAGGTGATCCCTGAATCCCATGTTCATGGAGGATGCCCGTGTCGCCCGGATGGCATTCCGGATATCTGTCTCGACGGTTTGATTGTTAAAAATATGCCGGGAGGCCAGCCGGGCAAGACCAATCCCCGGGGCCCCATGGCACCAGCTCAGCATATAGGAGGTGCCTGTATTTGGCTTGTCTTTATACTCCCTGAGATCCTGCCAGTTATTCTTCTCCTGCGTAAACAGTGTATTCTCATACCGGATGGCCCGTTCGGCCGTGTCGCGGGAAGCAGCTGTTCCTGTGAATTCGAACAACTTCAAAAGAGCATAGGCGATGCCGGCCTGGCCGTGCGAAAACCCCGACAGCATTTTATTTCCCGCGAATTTCCATCCGCAGCTTCCATCATTATTCTCTGTAAGGTTTTTCAGCAGGTGTTCGCCGCAAAGATCAGCCTTTTCCAGGGCTTCCTGATAGCCTGTAAGTTTGTACAGCGCCAGCATCCCCAAAATGCATCCGGCACTGCCTGAAATGATATCGAAGGTCTTGTCATCCTGTATCACCCGCGGCCCGACCATGTGACAAACCGATTTTGCATCTTCCAGGAATGAGGGGTCACCGAGAAATCCGGAAATTTTAATCAGCGTATAAATGGCCGAGGATATCCCGGAGGCAATTCCGATAAATCCGCCCGATCCGGTCATTCCATATTGCTTCATTTGGGCAAATCCCTGGCGAAGGGATTGGATGGTTGATTCATTTAACCTTCGCAGCGCCGGATCATCCTTTACCGACAAAAGCGCGGATAAGAAAAGGGTGACACCCGGAAGCCCGTCATAAAGGTTAAAGGACATAGGCTGTAAACGGAACCGGTCTGTGCCGGGTATGATCCCTGAGGTGATCCAGGTACAACTGCCGTCCTTTGAAAAGATGGCTTCAGATTGCAGTTTTGCCGCAATTTCTGTTGCAGCCTTCATCAGCGTTTCCGCTGGTGCCGGTTGGATCGCCCGTGCTGTGATAACCTGTTTTTCTTCCCCTGTTTTGACCTGGTTGTGTTCTAAATCCCTGAAAAGCAGCGCAGCCCGGATGAATTTTACCTGTGTTTTAAGATCCTCTTCATTCATTTCCGAAACCGAATTTACAACCTGGTCATAGGCTGCTTTGATCATATAGTCAGGACAAACAATTCCATACGGATCCTTGAGATCGGTCCTGCCTGATTCAGTCCAGAAAATAGGAAAATCCGTGTCTTCCATCTGCCTCATTTCCGATTTGTTCATGGACCAGAAACTGCCTGATTCCGGATTGTGCAGGAATGCACGGCAAAGCATCTCTTTCTGCATGCTGCGCTCCAAACCTTTACGCATATAGTTCGGATTCATCAGGTTTTTGATGATCAACCCATATATCCGGGTCGCCCTGAAAATAAACCGCAGATCTTTTCCTTCAAACAGGCGGACGGGAATTTGAGTGCGATGTTTGACCAGCAACCGGTAAAGGGTGGTAAACCCCGAAACGATTTCTTCTGTATAGTTGACAGGGGGCTGTTTCCGACCTTGATAAACCGGGATATTCTGGTTTTCCTGGAAGACGATGGGCACGTAGGATATCCTCATGCTGTCGCTGTTGATATATTGCCACTCCATCCGCTGGTATGGAGATTCATCGTAATCATACCCTCCAATGCCACTGACATCGTAAACGAATCCATCTTTACCGAGTATCCATGATGGTAAAAGGCCGGTGCGAAAAACAGAAAATTCAAATTGTGAATTGGCAAGAACATAGGCACTGTCTTCAAATTGGGTATCTATGTTTTTGCCTTCATGATGCATCACCGATTCAAGATCGATGAGCATAGGTTGTGACCCGGCAGCGATGAGGTTCTCCATGTGGCAATCATTCCCCCTCAGCGTGTAAATAATTCCGATGAGTGCACCAATACGCCTGTAATAATCCGTAATCTCCTGCCCTGATGTACAGTCTGAGGCCTCAATAAAGCCAACCCATCCATATTCACCTTTACTGACAAGGTTGAGGGGTTTCATAGGAGGCGTCAGCCCTTTTTCGTTCAGCCAGTTTATGAAGGCTGACCATGCCACTTCCAGTGCGAGATTTTTTGGCTTGTAAATCAGTTTCAGCCCCGATTCAAATTTGATGGATATCACTCCCTGGCCATGGTTGTGCGAATCGGAGATCCCCCCCTGGTAACTTGTTAATTTTCCGGGTGCGGTATCCCTGACGAAATGGGTTGAAAGTTCAGCCATGTCATCCGACAGGTGGTGGATGAATGAAGCAGTGGTGCGTATCCAGTTGTCGATCAGTATGGTTATGATTTTGGCCAGGGCACTGTATTCAGCGAAGAAATCCTGCCAGCCGTTTTCAACAATCCGGCCAACAAATTGTTCATAAAAGTGAGTGCCCGGAACCTCAGCCGGAAGCGTCTCAGCCAGGATCCTGAACACCGAAGACTGACGGGTGCTTTTGAAGACCTCGAACTCCAGTTGAAAAGTCTTTGAAGTATAAAATTGCAACCTGCGCATCAGCAACAGGTTCATCATTTTTTCTGCCTCCCCCGAAAACAAATCCGTTTTCTTTTTCCCGACATTCAAATCAAGTTTTTCAACAGCATAAAGAACCAGCGGGGTTAAAAGATGCTGGTAGGGAATTTTATCCGCATATTCCTCCCCGATGCACTGTTTCATTTTCAAAGATAGATCCGTCGGATCATATGATTGAAGGAATCCGATCAGTTCCCTGAAGGTATTTATCCATGCCGGAAGCTGATCCTTATCCCTGAAAGAAACCGTTCCGGCCAATTTCCCCAGGTCATCATCGGTAAGCCCGTCCATTTTCAGCCGGTTTTCGAACATCACGGGATCATCCGGGGCAACAATTTTTCTCCATTCGGTTCGGAATTTTTCCACTTCCCCCTCTTTTGCCGGATGAAAAACAAACCGGTGCGGTTCATCGATTTTCTCTCGTAAGGTAATGGCCCTGGCGGCCACGTTGTGCCAGTAGGAATCAGGTAGTTCGGGCCTCATTTTGCAGATTCTTGACCGGTTGTTACTTTCTGTGGATTGATCATGGTTCCGAAATATCCCTTGCACTCCGGGGGCATTCCTGGCTTATATACCAGTTTAAGGTGATTGATACCGTTCATATAGTGAACCGGAACGAGGTACGAAACGGTTTTTTTACTGGTATAGCTTGTCAGTCCCTCCCTCTTTTCCCGGAGCAGGAGATTTTCAGCCTCGAGAAAATCGAAAATTTCGTTCCATCTCGGGTCCCACCTGGGCTGGCTCAAATCCTTAAGATACATCTCTATTCCGAAAACGGGAAGCACTGTTTTCCCAATGTGAAGATTACAGGAAAAGTGATCAAATTTTAAAGCATAGTTTGTAACCATTTTTTGGATCACATCCATCTCCCCGGGCCACCGGATATCCTTTAAATATTCAATGAATGAATCTTCCCTGAGCCTCGAAAGAATGAGTCGGACGGCTTCTGTTTTCCTGGGGATCATAAACCCTAAAATAGAAATAACCGCATGCTGCGGGAGTGCCTCAAAGCATCTTTTCAGGTTTCTGCCCAAACCGGCTGGAAATTTTATCCCAAAAAGGATCCGGTATATTTCATCCAGTACTTCAAGCACAAAAAGCCATTGGGATCTCCTGGGGGCTTCCTTTTCAATAATTTTGAAAAATATGTTCGGGATTGGATTGAAGGCTGATTCCATGCAGTCGAATTCGAGCCAGAATGATTCAATCCGTTCATGGAGAAAAGAAGAAGCATCTGTCCAGGCTGAGAAAAGTTCTGAGATTTTTTGCCAGAAAGGGATGCTTAACAATGACGGGGATAACATGGATACCTTGCTTTTACCGGCAATTATGCCGGCTCCTTCACCCTCTTTTCTGATCTGCAGGAAAAAATCGCAGGTGGCTTCCCGGTTTCCTAAACGCGTTTCGAAACCGAAGTCTGTTGCAGCGTCGAACGGGAACATGGAACAAAGTTCTTCGACCGCATGAAGATGCCCGGGAGCAAGCAAAGCGGGCGAAATCCCGGGTGTAATGGCTGAAAAGTGATCACGGAAAGAGTATTTCATCTGAATGATATTGTTTTACGTTATTGGCAAAGAATCCCGGGTTTATAATTCAAATGTAACAACTAATTCCTAGTTTTGTATGAATTCTAATGCAACAAGGAAATGCTTAGCCGCCAGATTTTCAGAAAAACCTCTCTTGAAAAAATGACCAACATGGATGACCTGGATGAATTGCTCCAGGTTAATTCAATAAAGACATGGTTATTGTTTTCAGGTATTTGTGCAGTTCTGGCAGGGATGCTTGCCTGGGGATTCCTTGGTACGATCTCTCATAATGTCCAGGGATTCGGCATCATAAAAACGCAGGCCCCCTGGAGGGAAGTTCTGGCAGACCGTTCGGGGCAGATTGACTCCATCTTTTGCAATACAGGCGACAGGATTGCGACGGGACAGAAGATGGCCACGATCTTCGAACTGGAAAATAAGACCTATGTGCCGATCAATTCCCTGGTCCCCGGCCAGGTGGTGGCCATCAATGTAAGGGAGGGAACCTATGTAACCAAGGGAACTTCTTTGTTTGAATTAATGCTGGCTGACAAGCAAACGAAGAAACAACCCGAGGTGATTTTCTTCATCGTTGAAAGGGAGGTATCAAAGCTGAAAAAGGGAATGTTCTGCAACCTCCAGGTTGACAAGCAGGGAGTCCCGCCTGAACTATTAAATGCAGTCATCACTTTCATCTCCGATTATTCGGTTTCGAAAAATACCATCTCAAAGTATTTCCCGGGTGGGGATATGTCGGATGATATTGGCGACAAGGATTTCTATGAAGTAAGGGCATTTCTGAAGGTTGATCCTGATGGGTCGCCGAACCTGGCAAACTTTGACCTCAGTAAATTAAACTGGCTGACCTGCAGGGTAAACATCACCGTTGAACGAAAAAGTCCCATCGCCTTCCTTTTCAAATAATCCTGCCTATCTTCCCACCAGCCGATGAATCTGAATCCCATCAACCTCCTCCGCACTGTGTATCACCGTCTGACCGGAACCAGGCGGGTTAAAACCCCGACGGTTTTGCAGATGGAAGCGCTTGAATGCGGAGCTGCATCGCTGGGCATTGTGCTGGCCTATTATGGTAAATATGTACCACTGGAAAAACTGCGGGTCGATTGCGGCGTATCACGCAACGGGAGCACTGCCGGCAACCTGACTAAAGCTGCACGGAGCTATGGCCTCGAGGTGAAGGCCTATAAAAAGGAACCTGAGAAACTCAGGGAGTTGCGCGCCCCGATGATCGTTTTCTGGAACTTTTACCATTTCCTGGTTGTTGAAGGCTTCGGGAAAAATAAAGTGTACCTCAATGATCCCGCCTCTGGTCCGCGCGTGGTGGATGACAAAACCTTTGATCACTCTTTCACCGGGGTGGTGATGACCTTCGAACCCGGACCCGGTTTTCAGCCCGGTGGTGTAAAACCCAGGTTCCTTCCCACCCTGAAGAAATGGCTGAAAGGTTATTACTACAGCCTGCTTTTCCTTTTCCTGGTCGGACTGGCCCTGATCATTCCCGGGTTGGCGATCCCGATCTTTTCCAAAATCTTTGTAGACCAGATCCTGATCAAAAACTCAGAATCGTGGATCATCCCCCTTCTGGTTGGACTTACGCTTACAACCCTGCTGCGTGCAATGTTATCGTGGATACAGCAGCACAGCCTGATCCGGTTTGAGATTAGCATTTCGCTGAAGAACGCTTCAAAGTTCTTCTGGCATCTGCTTCATCTGCCCATGTCATTTCATACCCAGCGTCCGGCGGGCGATATCACCATGCGTATTGGGATCAATGACCAGGTTGCGGGGTTGCTTTCAGGCCAGCTTGGAAACACCCTGCTCAATCTCTTCATGATCGTATTTTATGCGATGCTGATGTTTTATTACAGCATTCCGCTTGCACTGATTGCCATCGCCATATCCTTGCTGAATATCCTGGCCCTGCGGTTCATTTCGCGTAAACGGGTCGATTCAAATCAAAAGCTGCTACAGGATAACGGTAAAATGTACGGCCTTTCATCGGCCGGCCTGCAGATGATAGAATCAATCAAGGCCAATGCCTCTGAATCAGATTTTTTTGCCAAATGGGCCGGGTACCAGACCAAACTGCTGAACATGCAGCAAAAACTGGGCATACTCACCCAAACCCTGCAGGTAATCCCCGTATTTCTTACCATGATGAGTACCCTGATCATCCTGGTCATGGGATCAGGATTTATCATCGACGGGGTGATGACCGTTGGAACCTTTGTTGCATTCCAGTCGGTAATGGCAAGTTTCAACCAGCCGATTGTCTCCCTGGTAAACCTTGGAAGCTCACTGCAGGATGTCCAGGGCGGGCTGAAAAGGATCGATGATGTATACAATTATCCTGCTGCCGGTACGAATATATCGGCTGGAGAAACAGCAGCCGTCAATAAAATGGTGAAGCTCCAGGGATATATTGAGCTGAAAAATATCACCTTTGGATACAGCCCGCTGGAATCGCCCCTGATCACCAATTTTTCGCTCAGCCTGAAACCGGGGTCCCGGGTAGCCATAGTGGGCAGGACCGGCTGTGGAAAATCAACCCTGGCCAACCTGGTCAGTGGTCTGTACGATCCGTGGGAAGGTGAGATCCTGCTGGATGGCAAACGCAGGGCTGATATCCCCCAGGCTACCCTGAGTAATTCCATATCCATGGTCGATCAGAACCTTTTCCTGTTCGAAGGCAGCGTAAAAGATAATATCTCCTTCTGGGATCAGACCATCGCAAACAAGGATATCATCCAGGCAGCCAAAGAGGCCTGCATCCATGATGACATCGCCGCGCGACCGGCTGCCTATGAGAGTCATGTTGAAGAGAATGGAAAAAATTTCAGCGGGGGCCAGCGGCAGCGCATTGAAATAGCAAGAGCGCTGGCAGCCAAGCCATCCATTCTTATTCTCGATGAAGCTACCAGCGCCCTGGATGCACAAACAGAGCAGGCGATCGATATCAACATCCGGAAAAAAGGCTGTACCTGCCTCATCATTGCGCACCGGTTAAGTACCATCCGCGATTGCGATGAAATCATCGTGATGAGTCTTGGACGGATCGTTCAGCGCGGGACCCATGAGGAATTAATGAGAAAAATAGGATTATACCAGGACCTGATAAAAGAATGATCAAACCATGAAAAACAACCCCTTTGCGGAAGCCATGCTTACACTGGGTACCCCCGGAAAAACCGGGGCGAACCAGTCTTTTACCATGGCCCATCTTCAAAGTGTGTGGTATGTAACCAAAGGGCATATCGACCTCTTTTCCGTGCGGCTTGAAAATGATCAGCCGTCGGGGTCAAGGTTCTTTCTGTTTACAGCCAGCCAGGGGGAACTCCTTTTTGGAATGCGGAGTGATCAGTTTGGAAATGAGCAGGCCCTGCTTGCGGTTCCATCAACCGATGCTGAGATCATCGTGACCGGGATTGACCAGGTTAAGGAGCTGATAAAGCGACCGGGGTTTTTTGATACCGGGGTGTCGCTGATTGAAACCTGGATTGGTCATTTGTTATCCGGAATTTCCAAGGATCTGAATTCACGCACCGACGTGATGATTGATTCTGACACAGTGTTCACGCTGGAAGACAACATGAAGTTCCGCTCAAAAAAAGGGCTATTCTGGGTCGAATTTCTGTCGGGGAATGCATTGTTCCTTGGAATGAGGGAGATTCGGGACAACAGCGAACGGAAAAAATTCCCGGTCTCCCAGGATTCATGGCTTCAAACAACAGAATCATCCGATATCAGATCCTGCAAGACCGGTGAACTTTTACTCCAGGATGATTTCTGGGATCACATGGAAAATTTCTACCAGGTGATCTTCTACTGTGACTTTTTGAATACAAACCTGATGACGGTTGATGAATTCAACCGCCTCAGCGAAAAAGCGGTTCACGATTCAAATATCCTTTCCGCTTCCCTTTTTAAAATAGCCTCTGTTATCAATGATAACATCCGGAAAACTTACATTGAGGCCGGCGTGAATCCATTGGTTTCAGCATGTAAGGCGGTGGCCGGTTATGCCGGCATTTCCGTTACCTTGCCGCCCAGGCCTAAAAGCGATGATGCGCCTCCTTTAACCCTGAACGACATCGCCCATGCCTCACGGTTCAGGACAAGGAAGGTGAGACTTGCCGGCGATTGGTGGAACAAGGACAACGGCCCGCTGCTTGCCTTCACCAGGGACAGCGACTTTCCCATTGCCCTGATACCCAAGTCGCCGGGAAAATATGAGTATATCAGTCCGGCCGAGAATTTAAAACAATTGCTAACGGCTGAATCCGCCTCATTGCTGGCTGCAGAAGCCCGCCAGTTTTACCGGCCCTTTCCCGACCGTCCCATCAAGGTTCTGGATCTGATCAGGTTCAGCTTTAAAAATTCCATCCGGGATATTATGCTGATGATTCTGGTAGGAGTGGCAGGAGGCATACTGACCATATTGGTTCCCATGCTAACCGGGACCATCTTTGACAGTGTCATTCCCAAATCAGATTACACCCAGCTTTACGTTTACGCCCTTGCGCTCTTTTTCAGTTTTGTTGCCATAGCGATTTTTCAGCTGGTACGCAGTTTTTCCATGATCAGAATTGAAACGAAACTCGATTTCCTGCTTCAGTCGGCCATCTGGGACCGGCTGCTCAACCTGCCTGTCCCGTTTTTCAGAAAATACCAGGCCGGGGAACTGGCAGCCAAGGCAAACAGCATCATGATGCTCCGCAAGATCCTTTCAGATACGGTGATCTACAGTGTGCTGGGCTCTGTTTTCCTGGTATTCAACTTCATTCTCATGTTTTTTTATGATGCCTCCCTGTCGCTTTATATCTTAGGCTTCTCCCTGTTATCCTATATTTTCATCTTCTTTGTCGGGAAAAAGATCCAGAAACGGCAGTATCTTATCATTCAGCTGAACAACAAGATTTTCGGGATGCTGCTGCAGCTGTTGTCCAGTATCTCCAAAATCAAGATCGCGGGTGCTGAAATTCATGCATTTTCTCAATGGGCTGAAAAATATGCCACAAACAAGCGTCAAACCTATGAAGTAAGAAAACTGAATCAGTGGATTTCGTTGCTCACTACTTTGTGGCCGCTCCTGATTACGATCTTTGTTTTTGCCACCATCGCCTGGCAGGTCCCGCATACCCTGTCAACTGGTGAGTTCCTGGCATTCTATACCGCCATGACTACAACCATCGCTTCATTTCTTCAGCTGGGGATGGCCGGCATTGCACTTTTCATGGCGATGCCCTTACTGGAAAACATTCGTCCGATACTGGAAACACTCCCGGAAAATGTTTCCTTAAAAGCCGAAATAAAGGAACTTTCGGGCGAAATCGAGGTGAACAATGTAAGCTTCAGGTACCAGCCCGATGGTCCGCTTGTGCTGGATAACGTTTCGTTGCAGGTACAACCCGGTGAATTTGTAGCCATCGTGGGGACATCCGGTTCCGGAAAATCAACCCTGCTTCGTTTACTGCTTGGTTTTGAAACCCCCGAAAGCGGTTCTGTCTATTACGACCGGCAGGATCTCTCCACATTCGACCCTGCTTCGGTGAGACGACAGGCGGGAACTGTTCTTCAGCAAACACAGCTGGCTCCCGGTAACATCCTGACCAACATTACGGGAGTGACCGATGCTACCTTCGAGGATGCCTGGGAGGCTGCCAGAAGTGTGGGACTGGACGAAGACATCAAGCAGATGCCCATGGGAATGTATACCGTGATCACCGGTGGCCTCAGCACGATCTCAGGTGGCCAGAAACAACGCATCATGATCGCCCGGGCTATTGTCAACAGGCCCCGGATCCTCTTTTTCGATGAAGCAACAAGCTCCCTGGATAATAAAACTCAGTTTACAGTAAGCGCCAGTCTCGAAAAACTACAGGCATCCCGTGTTGTGATTGCCCATCGTCTTACCACCGTACAGCACGCCGACAGAATCTACGTTATGGATCACGGTAAGATCGTTGAATCCGGATCATTCGCCGAATTGATTGAAACAGGAGGAAAATTCAATGAGCTGGTGAAGCGCCAGATGGTTGAATAAAACTTAAATTTGGGCTGATTAACGCCATTGCAAAATCCTGATGACAACATCCGTCACATCCTTTTCTCAGCTTCAGTTATCCATCCTGCTGCTGGCTACCATTGGCTTCCTCTCCAGCCTCTGGTTCCATGTCAGGGATAAAGAAAACCTGGCGATTGGATTACTGGTTCTCACTGCATTCTTGGTTTTCAGCTTTGCAGCCCTCCTCGATCCATTCCTGAACCTGTGGGATGAACGGTTCCATGCACTGGTCGGAAAGAACCTGATGAACCATCCATTCATGCCAACCCTGTATGACGACCCGGTGGTCAGCATGGCCTACGACCATTGGGATAATTACCATATCTGGATTCACAAGCAACCGCTGTTTTTATGGCAGATCGCACTTAGTTTCAAACTCTTTGGAATTTCAGAGTTTTCATTACGGATTCCCGACATCATTTTAGGGATGATCCTCGTGTTCATCGGATACCGTTCAGGGAAGTTGCTTGTAAATAAAAACGTGGGGTATCTCACGGGAATTCTGACCATTTCCACAATTTACCTGACCGAACTGGTATCGGGAAGGCAGGAGATAGACCACAATGATTTTTCGTTTCTCGTCTATGTTTCACTGAGCATCTGGTCGCTGATAGAATATCATTTTACAAAAAAGAGATACTGGATCTTTCTTATCGGGGCGTTTTCGGGGATGGCGATCCTGTGTAAATGGGTGGTGGGATTCCTCGTCTTTCTGGGGTGGTTTGTCCTGAAACTGCAGCAAAAAAGGTTCAGGCCGTCGCACTATTATGATTTCCTGGTTGCCTTGGGAATAACCTTGCTGATGGCCGTGCCGTGGCAGGTATATACCTTTATCTGTTACCCGAAAGAGGCCATCCAGGCCTTTACCATGAATACATCGCACTTTCTTTCGGCTGTGGATGGACACCGGGGCACCCTGTTGTACCATTTCGAGAAGGCCGGCACCATTTATGGCCTCGTGATGTCATTGTTGATCATTCCGTCCTTATATGTTTTTTACAGGAACAGCAGGGATAAGATGGTGGCCGTCTCACTGCTTGTCATGGTCATTGCGGTTTATCTTTTTTTCACCATCACCGCGACAAAAATGTCCTCCTTTACAGTGGTGGTATCCATGGTCATATTTATTGCCCTGGCGGCCCTGATTGACCATGCTGTCCAATATACAAACCGGTATATCAAAAAACCGGGAGCCAGGAGCCTGCTGTTCGCGGGACTCATCATTTTAATTGTTCTCCTGCGATTTGATATTGGACTTCTCCGGGAGAGGCATACAACCCGGAATGAGGAAAACCATTACACCCGGATGCTCATGCACAACCGGGAAGTTTTTAAATCGCTCAACCTGCCCGATAATGCTGTGCTGTTCAATGTGAAAGGAAGGCATTACCTCGAAGCCATGTTTTACACCGGACTGCCCGCCTACAATTTTATCCCAACCAGAGATCAGTACCAGGACTTAAAATCGAAAGGACGCTGCATCGCAATATTCAGACCGGCCGATCTCCCGCTTCCGGATTATCTTTCCACCGATCCCACCACCATCATCCTGAACAAGGAAATAACAGGATACGATTAACCCAATTCTCACCTATAAACCAATCTCCTCCGCAATCGGCATCATCGCCGCAATGGAGATGGCGGCGAACTCATCGATCGGAATCCCGATTTTCTCGCATTCCAGAATATTCTCCCGCTTCACCGAAGCCGCAAACATCCGCTCTTTCATCCTTTTAACCACCGACTTCGGCTTTACGCCGGACAGTTTCCGGTCGGGATAAACATAGGTTGTGGCAAAGATCAGCCCCGTGATCGTCTCCCCGGCTGCAAGGGCATACTGGAATTCGGTGCTCCGCTCCCTGCCCGACGAACACTCGTTGTGCATGCGGATTGCATCCAGGATGTCGGGATCAACCGGATAATCCTTCAGCAGGACCTCAGTTTGGGTGCCATGCACAGTGGCCTCCGCATTGGTGACCTCCACATCCAGGTCGTGGAGGAGCCCGGCCATGGCCCACTTGTCTTCATCCCTGCCCAGCTTGTGCGCGATCCCTCTCATCACGGCCTCAGAGGCAAGGCAATGGAAGATCATCTTTTCATTCTTTATGTACTGCCGGATCAGCTCCAGGGCGGTTTCGCGGGTAAGTTCCATACAATTCTATTTGTCCGACTACAAAAGTAAACATTAACGAATCACCAGTTTTTCAATATGGGTTTTATCCCCGGAAAACAGCTTGATAATGTATATCCCATGTGGCAGGGCTGAGAGGTCAAGTTTACTCAATCCGGGCTGGCCTGTTTTGTTATCAGAAAAGACCAGCACACCGGCCACATTATAAATTTCAACCGCCGTCAACGGTGTGGGGGAACTGATGGTAAGCTTTCCATTGCACGGATTTGGAAAGACGAGGGTACCCGGTTTTTGGGCTGTTGGTTCGATGATTCCTTCAGCCGTATGAAAATAGTTGTAGGTGCTGTCGCCATCCTTTATTTTGGTTCCATCTTCCTTCCAATTTTTATAAGATGCGGCTTTCGAAAAATTTCCGGCATCATAAGCAAAGAGTTCCTGGGTATAGTTAACCCAGTCGCTGCCGTACAAACTCTGCTCGAGGAAACTCGTCTCGTTATTGTTTGAATCGTAGGTATAGACAGCTTTGAAGTAATCATACCAGGAGGCGCCATCCCACTCCTGCCCCATATACCCTGTAAGGTTGTTATGGGCATCATACGTATATACTTCCTGGTAAAGATTTACCCATTCGCTTCCCGCCCAGGTTTTATAAAGGAAGTTTGTCCTCCGGTTGTTTGCATCGTATGTATAATTGAACAGCGCGTAATTCACCCAGGCCGTGCTCACCCAATACTGGCCATTTGTACTGGTCACGTTGTTTTGTTCATCATAGGTATAAAGGTTCTGAAAGGCGTTCACCCAGAAATTCCCGTCCCAATCCTGAGCCAGTTCATTCATAATATAATTGCTGGCATTGTAGGTAAAGAGGTACTGTACAACCTTCACCCAGATAGCGCCGGTCCATTGCTGAAACAATGTACTGGTCCTGTTATTGTTTGTATCCCAGGTGTTGATTCCAAGTGCAAAATTCTCCCAGGCGGTTCCGGTCCACACTTGAGTCAGGGTGCTTGTCTGGTTGCCGTTGGCATCGTAGGTGTAGGTGTATTTCCTGGAATTTGGCCATACACTGCCGCTCTTCTGAAGTAAAATGAAACTTGTCAGGTTGGAATGTTCATCATAGATCAGGCTGGTGTATTTGTAGGAGAAAAGCCATCCGGAGCTGAGGGTATCCCATTGCCACTCATGAATGCTGTCGTAAACCTGTTTCAGTGACCTTGACCCTGCCATCCTCAGCAGGCCGGCCTTTCCCAAATCCATTCCACACAATCGGGTATTTAATCCATTCATGGAATTGAAGAACATCCCCCGTAGTTTTTCCGGTGAACAGGATGCGGAGCGCCGGGGAATGAACGTCGTCCGTTGGTTTTGTCCGGAAACATTCAGTGCAAAGGCAAGGAGGACGAAGAGCAGGGCTTTTTTCATATGCAATATTAAGCAAAGCGTCGACAATAGCATAAATATGGGGGAAATATCAGGGTCATTTTTTACCTTGAAAAATAAATCACAGGTTCTGTGTAGGTAATTCGGATTTATTAATTATCTTTAACAGATTCATTATCAACCCTTTGTTGTTATGTATTTTCCCAAACAACATATTTGATTTTTAATTCAGTTTCAATTTGTTATAAAGACATCATGACCAAGATTCTTTTTATCGACGACGATTCCTCTTTTGTTGAAGCAATGAAGTTCCTGTTAGAGCAAAACGGTTTCAGTGTAGTTACAGCCTGTGGGGGTCAAGATGCTTTTCTCCTTGCCAAGGAGCAGGTTTTTGATCTGGTCATCACCGATGTGCTGATGGCGAAGAGTCATGGAATGGAGGTCATCCAGCATATGCGGCAGTTCTACCCTAAAACCAAGATAATCACCATTACAGGGGGCGGCTGGGCCTCACCACAGTTTCATCTCGACTCGGCCCGCCTCTTCGGCTCCGACGGCTTTCTTGCCAAACCCTTTTCCATTAAAGATCTGCTCCTGGAAATCCAACGCGTATTCAGATAAATCAGGGGTCTTCCCTATTTTTTCAGTCTGGCATTCACTGCATTCAACAAGTCGAGTCGTGTAAATGGCTTGGTGATGTAATCATCAGCCCCGGCCCGCATGCCGTTAGCAACCTGCTGATGATCGGCCATTGCGGTCATGAATAAAAAGGGGATCTTTGAGGTTTCAGGTGTTTGACGCAGATTAGAAAGCACGGCGTAACCATCCATTTCGGGCATCATGATGTCGCACAAGATGAGGTCAGGAAGGTGCAGTTTGGCTTGCAACAGGCCCTCCTGGCCATTCGCAGCATTGTAGGTTTCAAAGCCCTCGAATATAAACCAATCGCACACTTCATCGCGAAGCATCTTCTGGTCTTCGATGATCAGGATTTTTTTCATTTGAACGGTCGAATTCGGGATTACAGGGTTTTGGGTAATATGACGGTGAACAATGTCCCTTCGCCAACTACGCTATTAACAGATACTTTACCCCCGTGACGTTCGACCGATTCTTTTACAATGCTCAGTCCCAGCCCGGTACCATCAATGTTTACCACATTGGAAGCACGGAAAAACGGGGTGAAAAGGAGGTTCAGTTCATTGGGTGGAATTCCCATGCCGTGATCCTGCACGGTCAGAATCGCATGATCTCCTGACTCCTTAATCCCGACCATCATCTTTTTCCCCAGGGGGGAATATTTGATGGCATTTGAAATGAGGTTGTCGATGATCCGCTTGACACTGGTCATGTCCAATGTCACCTCGAGGTTCGGCGGGGAGGAATGAAAGCTGATCGCGACCTCCCGGCCTGAATAGATCTTGCTTTCTTCGATGGCTTCATGAATAAGCAACGAAAGGTTGAACAGTTCCGGCTTCAGCTCCTTTTCCCTAGTCTGAAGCTTTGACAGGTGGAGTACCTCATCAATGATCTTGTTCAGGTTGCCTACCTGGTCTTTGATCTTCATAATGCGTTCATCCTGCTGCGACTGTGTCATGCGGTCGCGGTAGCTGAGCAGGGATTCACTGGTAGCCATGATGGTGGAAAGGGGCGTGCGGAACTCATGTGAGGCCACGGAGATGAACTTCGATTTCAGCTGGCCCAGTTCCTTCTCCTTTTCAATGCCCTGGCGGAGCATCTGCTCATATCGCTTCCTCTCTGAGATGTCGGAGTGGGTGCCGATCACACGTAAAGGTTTACCATCCGCTTTCCAGGTTACCACCTTCCCCCGGTCGAGGATCCATTTGTACGATCCGTCCTTGCACATCACCCTCTGTTCATTGATATAAACATCGGTCTCTCCGCGGAAATGCATTTCAAGACTATCGTAGCATCGCTGAAGGTCGTCAGGGTGTACCTTTTTTTCCCATTCACTGAGGGTGTTACCTATCTCATGGTCAGCATAGCCCAGCATCCTTTTCCATTGAGTGGAAAAGAAAACCTCATTGGTTTCCATGTTCCAGTCCCAAACACCGTCGCCTGAACCCTCCAGAGCAAAATTCCAGCGGGCTTCACTTTCACGCAGGGCCTGCTCCATCTTTTTTCGCTCGGTGATGTCGCGGGAGATTCCAAACAATACATGCTTGTCATCCCATTTTCCCTGGACCACCCTGGTCTCCACCGGGATCTCTTCGCCCTGCCTGGTGATCAGGGGCACCGGGCAAAACAGGGCGCGCCCTTCGAGCATTTCGTTCACAATAAAGCCAGCCTCCTCCCTCCTTTCGGGCGGATGAACCTGCAAAACATTGGTCATGTAAAGCTCCTCTTCGGTATATCCCAGCCGTTTTCTCACCACGGGGTTTGTTTTGATCATACGCCCCTCGGTATCGAGAATGAACATAAAATCATCAAGCGTATCAAAGAGTTCCTGGAAGTTCTGCTGGCTTTGCTTAAGGGCGGTCTCCACTTTAATACGGGCAATGGTTCCTCCAATTTGCATAGCCAGCGCCTCCAGCGAGAAGCTCACCTTTTCATAGAAGCGGAGCCTCTTTTTAGAGGCCAGGTTGATACAGCCGTTTACCACCCCTTCGTACTGCATCGGCAGAACTGCCAGCGACAGGATGCCCTCTTCATCAAGGAACCCGGTGGATACCAGGTCATTTTCGGAATGATCGGAATAGAAGGGGACCCCCTCTTTTACAAGAATCGTGTTGGGGGATTCGGGACCATAAGATAGGGTTTTGGCAATAAATTCATCGGATAAACCATGGTGAACCAGGATTTTCATATCACCGGAGGTCTCATCGAGCATGTAGATGGCCCCGCCATCCACTCCATCGATTTCCATAAGGGTATTCAGCGCCAGTGTAAGGGCTTCAGACAATGTATTGGTCGTATTGTAACGTGAAGCAAGGTCACGCTGGATCCGGATAAACTGTTCGGTGGTTTTTCTCCTGGTAATGTCTTCAAAGATATAGAGCCGGCCATAATATTCATCCTGTTCACCCCTGATCTGCGCTGTAAACCGGCGGATGATCCTTCCGTCGATGAAGGGGATCTCATCTTCAACAACAATCTGATTCTTTTCATCCTGCAATGGCTCGCACGATTCGGCAAAGGCAGGAATATCTTTGAGCACCGGAAGGCAATCGGGAATGATGTCGTTGTTTTTCAGCTCTCCCCTGCGCATACGTTCTTCGAGGTGGGTGATCCCCCATATTTCGCAGAACTGATGGGTGAAATAGATGATGTCATCGGTACGGTTATCCACCACAAAAAAGGCCAGGGGCGAGGTACTGGTCATCTTCCTCAGAAGGGATTCATTCCACCGCAGGGCATGATCCGCCCTTTTGCGCTCGGTAATGTCGCGGATTATTGACAATGCTTCGTGGTCGGAAAGGGCAACTAACCTGTCTTCGAAGTTCCGGATCTCTCCATTCTTCTCAATTTCATATTCAAAGGGAATGATCTGCCTGGTTGTGAATACCTCGTGGAGAACCTCCATGGCTTTTTTCGCAACTTCCGGGGGCAGCACATCCACGATTTTTTTACCCAGGAACTGATCGGCAGGAACAAAGAGATCACTGGGATCCTTGGAGCGGGAATCAAGGAAGGTCCCGTCCTGATCCATCCGGAAGATCATGTCGGGAACGGCGTTGAGAATGGCCTGGAGCTCACTGGTGCGGCTTGCAACCAGCTTTTCCAGATCGGTGTTGTATTGCTGCAGCTGGCGGGTGAGTGACCTTTGCCGGAGGTTGACCATGATCTGGGATCCAATATCCTGGGCAATCTGCAGATCGGATGGTTTAAAATGATCCGCTTTATGCGATAAAAGCACGAACAATCCCGTGAGTCCTTCATGATCCACCATGGGAACCCTGATTATGTTCCTTATCCCAAGCTGCAACAATGCTTCATCGGATTCGGAGGTGATTACCGCCGGATTGATGTTACTGAGCTGGGCCTTCCCTTTTTTAAGAAAAGGAATGTCAAATAACGATAATGGAAGAATCCGCTTGGCGGTTGCATCAAATTTCCCGTTGACGATGCTTGATTCAACACAGGCCTCCCCCTTTTCAAAGTTGAAGGTAATCAGTTCAACCTCCTCGCAGGGAATCAGGAGCAGGATGCCCTGCATCGCCATCTCATTGACAGCATTCTCGTTCGGGCTTGATTCCATGATGGCATGATCGATGGTGCGAAGCACCTCCAGCCGCTGATTCATCTTGTTTAATTCTGCCAGGTTCTCCTTGATCAATTGTTCCGACCGCTGCTTGGATTCTTCAACCTGTTTTCGTTCTGAAATATCACGAACCAGGCTGATCATTGCACGCTGCTCCTCAAGGCGGAAAATGCTCGCCTGGATCTCCACGGGAAATACGCTGCCTCCCTTTTTCAGGAAGCTGGTTTCAAACAATACCGACTCTCCGCCAAGCATCCGTTCAACCCTGTCGGGACTGACAAGCGCTCTGGGCCGGGCATTCATATCGGCGGGAGACATGTGCAGCAGTTCCTCCCGGGAATAATCCGTCAGAAGACATGCGGCATCATTAACAATGATGAAGTCGCCAAGGGTGTGATCACCCCGCACAATGTTGATGAACAATCCGTCGGCGATGGCTTTGAAAAGATCATGATATTGCACGATAGGAAGTGATCCCTGTTTTTGACCCTCCCTGACCAGTTTCATGATCTGGACGACAATAAGAATCGCGCCAATTTCAGGATTGAGGAGCTGGTTGCACACTGCTGCTTCAATCCAAACCCATTCTTCGGGTCTGTGCTTTGCTCTGATATGGCAAATTTCCTCTGTTCCGCTACCTGCAATGACTTCGGCCAGGATCTTTCTGATGATCGGTAAATCAAGCGGGTGGATTAAAAATGTCAGTTCTTTTCCTGTCAGTTCATCGACGGAATAACCCAGCAGATATGAAACTGTCGGTGTGATCGCAAGGATCTCCTCCCGTTCGCTGATTCTGATGATAATCTCCGCGTTGCGCTGGGTCAACCAATTAAGTTCGGGATAGTTTCCGTTTTGGGCGAGTCCCTTCAGATGCTGGTTTTCTGCTTTAAGGAATTCTATCTCCTTCAACAGCGAGGATTGGTCATTCTTCATAATGCCTGTTATTACTCTTTAACCTCTGTTTGGTATTTGCTGATTGCCAGGTTCAGTGTATTGGATTTCACCGGCTTGGACAGGTAGTCGGTGCATCCGGCCTCAAGCGCCTTTTCACGGTCACCCTCCAAGGTGAGCGCGGTGAGTGCAATGATGGGTATTTCGGCATTGAACCTCCTGATTTGCCGGGTGGCTTCGTACCCATCCATGTCGGGCAGTTTGATGTCCATTAAAATGAGATCGAGGTCGTCGAGCTGCCGCGAAATAGCAACAGCCTCTGCTCCGGTAATGGAGTGTATCAGGGTGTGCCCCTGCTTTTTAAGAACCACCTGGATATAATTGAAATTAACCTGATCATCTTCGGTCACCAGGATCTTCAGTGGCTGCAGCTTGGTTTTCGGCGGTATGGCACCCTCTGGCGACGTGGTGGCTCCCGATATCTTTGCCGTGGTGAGGGGGATCTGAAAATAAAAGGTGCTTCCTTTACCCTCCTCGCTCTGTATCCATATGGCACCCCCCAACATTTCAATATAGGCCTTTGAAATAGACAATCCCAGCCCTGAACCTTCAAAAGGACGTGAATGCGAAATGTCGGCCTGGACAAACCGCTCAAATATAAGCTGGTGCTTGGTTTCGGGAATCCCGATACCGGTGTCCCTTACATAAAACTCAAGCTGGTCCCCTTGAATACTGCATCCGAATTCGACATATCCTCTTTTGGTATATTTAATCGCGTTCTTAATCAGGTTGGTCATGACAGAATTCAGCTTTCCCTTATCGGTTTTCACGGTAGCCTGGTTATCAGGAACACCGCCGGCATAAAAAAGCTGAAGCCCGTTCGACTCAGCCTCCTGTTTGAAAAATGCATGAAGGTGCCCCTGCAATTCGTTGATGTTGACATCCGTCAAGGTAACCGACATCTGCCCGGATTCAATCTTTGAGATATCGATGATATCGTGGATGGTGTTTAAAAGGCGGTCCCCGCTTTTCTTCACGATCTGGATGTATTCGTCTTTTTCCTCTCCCGTAAGATCGGGTTCCTGCAGGAGGGAAATAAAACCGAGAATGCCGTTCATCGGCGTCCTTATTTCATGGCTCATATTGGCCAGAAAGGCGGATTTGAGGCGGTCGCTCTCTTCAGCTTTTTCCTTGGCTGAAATCAGTTCCTCCTGGTTTCTTTTGCGTAAGAAGGCGGAGCCTATGGTGTCGGCAGCAGCAGCAAGGATCCGCTCCTCCGTGACAGGCCATTCCCTTTCGTTCGAGCAATCGTCGAAGCCGATAAATCCCCAGAGCATTTTATCGATAAATACGGGCGTCACCAGCATCGACTTAATCCCCTGCGGTTCAAGAATGGCCCTTTCGGCTTCAGGAAATTCCCTGACCTTGCCAACGATGACCTTTCCGGCCACTAATTTTTCGTACCAGCGTGTAAAACCCTCTTCATACGGGAGATTCTGCAAAGCTGGATTATCAATCTGAGGCTCTACCAAACCATCAGCCCATTCATATTGCTGGCTCATCAACGGCAGTTTGTACCCCGGATCAGTGTGGTTACTGAAAATATAGACCCTGTTTACCTTGGTGGCTTTTCCTATTATTTCAAGCGCTGCCTTAATGTTTTCACCCAGGGTTTCTCCCTGTATCAGCATGGCCGTTGCATGGGCGATGGCATCGAGTAATTTATCCCTTTTTTGAATCTCCGATTCGGTTTTCTTCTGCTTGGTCACATCGCGGGCACTGCCAACTACGCCGATCATTACCCCGTCTTTGTCAAAAATGGGGGCTTTCCGGGCATCGAGAAAAAGAAATTTTCCATTAATATTCCCGAACTCATCAAAGCGCTCGGGTTTCCCTGAATTGATTACCACCTGGTCCGAATCCCGGCACAGTTCCCCAAAGGTGTACCAGTCATCCCGTTCAGGATGTTTGTTTCGTTCCCTTTCAGCGAAAAACAGGTCGGTCTTCCCGATGGGTTCTTCGGTATCGCTCGCCTGGATCAGGTTTTCACATACTGACTTATTGGTGAAAATAAATTTCTTATCGAGATCCTTGGCCCATAGCATATCCGGCATGTTGTCGGCCATCAGCCGGAACATGGTGAACATGTGATGGTAACGCGCCTCCCCAATCTTCACTTCCCGCTGCCTGGCTACCTGGTCGGTTATGTCGCGTATAATGATCAGCCGGCTTCCCGGATGGTGCTTAATAATTTTCGTGATGATCCGGTAGTTTTTTATCTCATCCTCACCGGGTATATCAACCTGATTATCCGGTTCCCCGGTAAGGACGGCCTCCAGCAACAAGCCAGCCTTTGCACCTGATAATTCAAATTGTATCCCGAGTATGCTTTTGCTCTTGATCCCAAGGAATATTCTGGCGGCCTCATTGATCTCCTGTATCCTGTCTTGTGCGTCGAGCGCCAGGATTCCGTCAGGAAGGGTTTCAACAAGGATTTCGCGCGCCACCGGCGCCAGGTCAAGAAAACGTATGTTTAAAATGGAATATACCAGGAGTACCCCGCTCAGGATAATGCTGACCGGAACCAGATCGAGCCCAAGCACCGGATTGGAACCTGACAGATAGAGCACGCTCGCGATCCATGGACAAAAGCAGGCTGTCAAAACAACCCACCCCTGCGAACGGAACGTCGACATATGGTGTATGATAAAATTGTAAAGCAGGATGGTCGCCAGGACAAGGAGAATATTGTTGTAAATCACATAACCTATCCAAAACCAGGGTCCATGGTGATATTCGACAAGATTTGTTTTCGGTGAAATGGGCGAGAAACCTGTCCAGATCAGGTTGTGATTCTCATTGGTTATCGCAAGTATCAGGGTGAGGGCAGGGATAATGAACATGAGCATTACACGTTTCGGGGAAAGCAACCGTTCCCTGCCGGTAAAGCGAAGGACAAAAATCAGGTAAAGCACCGGTGTTGATACCGCCCCCACATAGGCCAGTTTTGACCAGAATATTTTATCGGTGATGGTGCCCGAAGCGGTTTCGAACATGACCAGAAAGGTCCATATGCCTGCCATGACCATCAGCAGGGTCAGTTCCCTGGCTCCTTTGACCATCCTTCTTTGCCAGGCAAGATAGGCGACAAAAAACGAAACAAAGGAGGTCGCAAGAAAGAATACAGAATATACCGTAAAAACTGAATTCATCGTGTGTAATGTTTAATTACAACTTGTATTCTGCCGTATAAGAATGTGCTGGAAATAAAGACATTAGGGCGTTGGCGAAGAAAACCCTGGGCTGACCAAGCAAACGGGGTAATTCTGTAATCAGTGATTGACAAATTGCTGAAACCCATCCACAATGCCCGATGCCCAGTGTGCCGTGTACCCCATATGGGCACACTTGCCGTATGTTTTAGTCTTATACAGAATTTTTCTTGACTTGATATCGAAGAAAACAACCCAGGTGTGCGCAGCCTCCTGGGGTTTACTGAAAAGTTCGGGTATCAGCACCAGCCCCAATCCCGATTTTGCCTGCAGGCTGTAGCCTGCTACCATGGCGCTCAGGGTGTCGGGAGGAATGGTGTTATCAATGCCTGTAATGAACCGGGGGCTCACTGCAATCGATTTCTCATATATATCCCGCTGCTGGTAAATAAAGTCATTGTACCCAAGTGTCCTTCCGACATACATATCGGGGGGCAATTCCTTTTCAACATAGGCAATCCACGCAGCCGGGTATTTTTGGCTATAGACTGCGTTCTTGCTGATTTTGGGTGAATCATTGATCCGAACCCTTGAGAAATCAACACCGTAATAGGTCAGGGTGTCATAGCTGCCCTTTGCCTTTATCTCCTTTTGTGCGGCATCCGGTGATCCCTGGGCAAAGAGTACACAGGAAGCTACCATGGCCAGCAATAGTGTAAAAAAAATCTTTTTCATATTTGACATGGATTTCCTAAAATTCAAATGCCAATCCGATCTTCGGAATAAAGTGGAACTGGTAGAGGCTGGGAGCCAGAAATACGGACCATCTTAAATTTGCCTCTTTCGTATAAAAACACCAGCCAAGCTTAAGTTCTTCCATCGGCCCTTTGTCATCTCCCCATGAATCTCCGGTCCATGTGCTCCACGAATAGCCCCCTCTCAGCGAAATGTAGGGATAACTGGTCCGGGTTTCCTTGATTTTACGTAAATTGAACCTCAATTGCATATAGATGTTAATGTTTTCCGTATTGTAGGTAGAAACACCCACACCCAATGAAAAGGTATTGGAGAACTGGTAGCCGTGCGTCGTATAGACTTCAAGTATCGCTTTCGGGTTAACGCCTGTTGGGAATGTTGCTCCGGCAGACATCCCCACATCGAAGAAATATCCTTTGTTGTGTATGGCATATGACTTTTTAGCCTTGGGCCTGAGGGCCGTCGAATCCTGGGCACTCAGGGCCGTCGAAATCAACAATAAAATAAGAAGAAATATCCTGGTCTTCATCGTGAGCATAGCTAAATCATTAATTTAAGGATACAATAGGAGTAAAAAACCGGGCCGCCGTCTTTATGGTCTTTGCCTTTGAGATCGTGAAGGGTAATATTACAGCCTGCCGCCAAAAACGCCTCATAAGCACTTTTTGTATTTGCGTATGGAACGATGGTGTCGTCGGTCCCATGCAATAAGGTTACCTTCGCCTTGGGAGCCCATCCTGTTGTTTTTCCGTTTATAATTAAACTGTTCTTTGCCAATGCCGCGAGAAACTTCTTGGTATTGGGGTTATTCTTCTTGTACATGGAGTCGGCCATGACATTGGTAAGTTTTGTATCCAGCTTTGCAGAAACCTCGTCTGTGGTGTACTTCTTTGAAAGCACCCACTCCTTATAGTGAGATAAAAGGGGTTCTTTAAAACATTGCTTAATATCTAACTGTAAATTATCCCCATAATCGAGGCCCAGGACCAACAGGGGAATTGTTACCGGCTGGCTGCTGTAGTTCTTTACAACAAATTCGTCATATGATTTTACTAAATCATAGGCTCCACCACCGGCAAATACCTGGTCTATGACAAAAGCATCCTTATAAAGCTCTTGCGTCTCAACAAATTTGAGAAAACAGAGGGAGGCCTGGCCGCCTTGGGAATAACCCAGGACAGTGATTTTGTGAGACATTTTTCTGCTGATCGAAGCAAAATATTCTTTTGTAGCTAAAAGCATGTCGGCAGAAACCCGGCCCGTGTTTTCAACACAATAATAGGGATGAATGGAATCGGCAGTTGCGCCATAACCAATATAATCCGGAACTACAACACAGTAGCCGAATAGTGAGAAAAGGCCTTCGGTTGCACCCATCCTCACAGATGGAGCCTCATAATTTGCTCCAAGGGTATAATGAAGCCCTAAAATGGTTCCCAATCTTGTATAATCTGCATCTACCGACGGGTAAAAAATCGCCCCTGATGCAATGATCTCTCTTTGTTGAGGGTCAAGGGTCCGGTAATTTATTGAAACGACCTTTATTTTTTTATTGGGCAACCCCTTGAACAGAATCCCATTTGGGTCTTGTTTGGTTCTTATTGCCAGTTCATACTTATCTATTGTTTCAACCTTGTTCACACCTTCAAGGAACATCCAATCATCCTCAGCCAGCGGTTCTTTCTTACAAGAGAATAAGGAAAAGATCAGGAAGCAATAAAATAATATTTTTTTCATCATCGGGTATGGTATTTAAAATCCTTCATTAAAAAAGAAATGCGCAGGAAATTTCCAGTCCTTTTTGTTTCAAGGCATCAAAGTACTCAGAATTAATACTGTTCAGATTCCACCTGTATCGACCCTCAACCTGGAATTTCCAGATATCAAAACCCATCCCGGCGCCTACCCCGAAATATATTTTATTGATATTACTCTTAACGATGCTTTCGTCGTAGTCGTCAAGATGGTAGAACAGATCTCCTTCATAGCTCACTACATAGGATCCATATATGGTTCCCAAAATATATGGCCTGAAAATTTTACTCAATTGCAGACCCACCTTAAAATTAACAGGAACGTCTATGGTCTGCAAGGTTGTTATTAAATCTGTAAAGTAAATCAGATCTGCATCGGTCGATGAATTTGTAAAAATAATTTCAGGTACGATCGAGTAATTTACAAAACCTCCCATTTTATATTGGAAAAAGGCACCGAAAGTCCAGCCCGAATTTGCCTCAAAGTCAGAATATAAGCCTTTGCCGTTGTTTTCAAGATGGATGAAATTGACGCCAGCCTTTACGCCGATTCTCCAGGGTCTTTCCTGGGCATAAACACTGCTAATGGCGCAAGCAAATAGTAATATTATTATTGTCTTTCTCATATCCCTGGGGTAAGTTCTATCATGTAACAAACAATACAAGCGTTAACAAAGTTATCAAAATAGCTGAATGTACGCAAATCCACTATGTTTTATTATTTAGAAAGGTAGCGGAGCTTAAACCTGATGTAATCACCATGGATATCAATATGCCGGGGCTCGATGGCGTGGAAACCGCCCGGCATATCATGGAAACCAGGGCTACTCCCATCGTGATCGTCAGTGGAAGTGAAATGGTAAATGACCCCTCCTATGTCTTTCAATTGATGGAAGCAGGAGCCCTGGCAGTGGTAAAACGACCGCCGGATATACGCCACCCGCAGCACAAAATGATGCGCGCTGAATTACTTCAGACCGTCAAACTGATGTCGGAGATAAAGGTTGTACGTGTGATACGGCGCAATCCCGCCAGGGAAGAGCAACAACCTGCAATCAGCATCATGCCTGAAGTTCAAAAGCACGACATTAGACTTATTGCTATTGGCGCTTCTACCGGAGGCCCCGCCACGCTCCAAAAAATTTTATCAGGCCTGCCTAAGGGTTTGAAGGCCCCTGTTGTCATCGTACAGCATATCACAAAAGAATTTATAAAAGGATTGCAGGAATGGCTGTCCGTTACTTCGTCCATCCCTGTAAAGGTTGCAGTGAATGGCGAACTTCTTGAAAAGGGTGTCGCCTATTTTGCGCCGGACAGTTTCCACATGGGCGTGACCAGGGACATGAAAGTATCACTCAATGCCGGTCCTCCCGAAAACGGGCTCATCCCGGCTGTTGATTATCTTTTCCGCTCGGTAGCAGAAAATTTCGGCGCCCATTCGATGGGAATCCTTCTGTCCGGGATGGGGAAAGATGGCGCTGAGGCGCTGAAAACCATGAAGGAATGCGGATCAATAACCATTGCACAGAACCAGGCGAGTTCAATCGTTTTTGGAATGCCGGGTGAAGCCATAAAACTCGGGGCTGCCAGCTATGTGCTCACCCCGGAAGAAATCGCAGTCATGATTGGAAAATTAGCTGGCAAATAAAAGGATATATTCCCTGCTGACAAGGTTATTTCATTAAGCCAACCATCTCCTTTATTCTCCCGGCAGTCATCCCCTCCGATTCAGGCAGTACTTCTGTATCGTTGAATTTCGCCAGGAGCTCTTCTGCATTCAGGTAATGTTTCCGGGCTTTACTGTGTTTTCCAAGCCTTGCTGATATGTTTCCCATCATCAAATGTGAAAGAATATGATCCGGATCCAGGTACAACGCCTTTACAAGCGCCTTTTCAGCCTCATGCGGAAGAGCCATTTCCTGCATAATTACTGCATGAAGATAGTAGGATGAAGCATCCATTTTATTCAGGGTGATCTGTTTTTCACTCCACATCCTGGCCTGCTCCAGTTTCCCGGTATTCGCATAGGATCTGATCAGCAGAGGAAGAAGTTCCTGGTTTGCCGGGCCTGCATCCATGATCTTTAAAATACGTTCAATGGCTGATGTATAATTCCCTTTGGAATAAAATTCAACGGCGACAGCGGAAGGATCAGTAACAACATCCTTCACCGGTTTCTGGTCCGGGTGTTTCGGCGAAAATTTCCTCACCCCATGCAGGGGAGGATGGTGAAAAGCAGGTTTATGTGCAGCAATGGTTTTCGGGATAACCTGGTCAGTCAGGGTGACGGGCAGGAGGCTTTTCCGGAAAAAGGTAATATTCTGGAGAACGACCGGGGTGTATGATTTGAAGAAAGGCAGAGAGGCTTCAACCGGGCTAATAACAAACCATCCGTTCTCGAGGGTGGAATCATAGAGCATTTTTGTGACTTCCGAAATCTGTTCACCTGAAAAGTACATCAATACATTCCGGCAAAAGACTGCATTTTGGTTGATGAGATGGGGAATAATCTCCGGTTTGGGCTGGCTGACAAGATTCAGCTGCAGAAACGTAACCATCTTTCGGATCCTGGGAATGAGTTCATAGCTCCTTCCTCTTCTTATAAAGTAACGGTCAATAATTTCCGGTTTGGTATTCCTCAGGGACCAGGATGTATAAATGCCCTTTCTTGCTTTTTCAAGGAACTGTGGATTCAGATCCGTAGCGAGAATTTTTATATCCCACCCATCAGGTTCATGGAGAAGTTCAGTAAGCAGGATGGCCAGGGTATAGGGCTCCTCTCCGCTGCAGCAACCCGCACTCCAGATCCTCAGAGATTTTGAGGGGTTGCAGTTTGTATCCAGTAAAGGGGCCAGGATGTGATCCTGAAAAGCATTCAGGGTTTGCATATCGCGGAAGAAAAAGGTCTCTCCCACGGTAAGAATTGAAATCAGGATCTCCTCCTGTTCGTGCGTCAGTCCGTTTTTCTCAATGAGATCGGCAAGATGCTCCAAATCATGATGAAAGCCCAACTCCATCGCTGCATTGCTGAGCGACCGGTGAAGAAAGGTCAGATTATCCTGGGAATGGAAAATCCCAAATTTTTTGGTGATAAATTTATTTACCCTTTCCGAAATACTCCCATGAGCATCGTCAGCCATTCTTCTCCGGATTTTTTAACATGATTTTCTTAATCAAAGTTACCAAACTTTCCGGTATTTGAACCAATCATGATTGGGATGCCTGGCTATAGACCTATTTCTTCTGCAGAAATCCGTCAAACCAGGATTTGGCATGGATAACAGAGTAAGTGTAAGTGGCCCGGTGGTCGGCTTTTGCCCCGGCAGATATCGCATGGGTATCTCCGCTTCCCATGAGTTTATGAAAACCTTCGGCGAGTTTTGCCACATAAACCGGAACCACTTCATCCGATTCCCCGTAATAATTGTTCAGCGGAGTATGACAGCGCCAGCGGTAAGCCTGCGACTTTTCGATGATCTGCCAATAGGGGGTATTCCCGATATTTCCGGTTTCCATGAATGCAGGTTGTAAAAAGTTCCGTAACGTATCGCCCGTGATCTTTCTGAAATCGGTCCAGCTGATCTTCCAGTCATAGAAATCCTTTGCGGTCTGGTAAAACTGAGGGCGGATGGCCGTTGCTGCAAGACCGGGCATCTGGCAGTAATATTCCACCGCGAAAAGATAATTCGAAAAGCATGCAGGGATATAGACCGCATCGATGGGCTGGTAATTGTTGATCCAGCGGTCGACGGTGCCAAAAGCATCGATAGGGGCGCTTGCCGTGGCGGCCGCAGCAACGGGAATGTTCATCTCCTCCAGTTTGCGCAGGAAGGTCATGTTGGTCCATCCGCCCTGCGACCATCCGTGAAGGAACAAGGAGCCCGGTTTGATCTTCATGGCCGCAAGAACATCCTGTGCGGCAAAAATCATATCCAGGCAGGCCTGCTCGGAACTGTATCTTACCAGGTAGGAGTTGGGCAGGTCGGAAACCCCCAGACCGAAATAATCGGCCCCGATCACAATATATCCCTGGGAGGCAAACTGGGCGATCATCAGCCTGGTCTCCATTGATTTATCCGGGTTTGAAGGGCACTCGTCCTTCCCGAACACGGTTCCGTGCTGGTACGATACCACCGGCATGGAGTCCTTGCCGTTATCAGGAATGGCCACCAGTCCCGAAGTCAGCGTGCGCATGTTGTCAAACTCAGGGATCACCGAATGATAGTATACCCGGTAGAGCTTCACGGGAAATTTCGGAGTGTTGAACTGTCCTTTGAAATCGGCATACGACATAGAGGTTCCGGCCAGGAACTCTTCCAGCTCCTTGTTGAGGATGTTGTTCATCCTGGTTAAATCGTAGGTTCCGATGTACTGGTATTCGGTTCCGCTGGTTACTTTGGTAAAGGAGTTCGTGGTTTGAGCCTGCAGTAAGGATACGGCGTTCAAAAAAAGCAAAATGATCAAGGTGGTTTTTTTCATAGTTTTATTTATTTGAATTATTTTTTCTCAAAGAAAATAGTGACGCGAAGGAGCTTCCAGTGATTGTAAAGGAGCACCACGATCGTACAGCCGAGCATGCCGCCTGCCAGGCCTGTAAATACTGCTACAAGCGGTATGGCAGCATCTGCCTTTTGCCAGAGCAGGATGACCGGCAGGGCAATTCCTTCATATGCACCGGCCAGGAATGCAAGACGAACGACCGATATTTTTTTTACCATATATCTCTGACCGGCAGTTCTTATTGAGATCCTGAGAGGAGCGAAAAATGGATAAACTAACTGGTAAGTAACGAAAGTGACCATCACGGCGCATGAAACAGAGACGAATCCTGCGAATATATACCGCGGGATCCACGAATCGATCTGCCAAAGCCCGGTCACTTTTTGGAAACCGAAGATCAAGGCCAGGAAGATCATGTTCCATAACGCAGCCGGAAGGATGGAGACGCCGGTTACAACATCCCCGTTAAAGCTGAAATGAAGATATCCGATCATTCTGTTCAGGATCAGAAAAAGGACAACAATCCCCGCAAACCCAACCACTGCTCCTTCTAGCGGGGATTTTATACCGACTGAAAAAAGATCGGGCAGCCAAACCACAAGGGGAACCGTTATCATCTCGAGCAACCCGAAAATCCAGATCAGGTGGAACGATAGTCTATCTGGTGAAAGTCTGATCATGGGTTAAATTAAAATAGGTTCCAAGTTTCCGGCCGTGAATTCCGTAAGCAGCAAAATTAATCGCCCCGCCAAGGATCAGCGAACCGGTAATGTTCCAGTCCGAAACAAGAAATTCAGCGTAGGTCTTGAAGTTAAACGGAATAATCGGGGGGTCGTATGTAAATAAGGATTCGCCCGATCTCCAGGCAAATAAGATGATCAGAAAAAAAACAAGGATTAAGAAAAGGGCAACCCATGAATAGGAGATCTTATTTGATGGGGCTTTATGCCGGAGGGGCTGAAGGGCAATTCTTTTGATGTTGATTCCAATAAAGAATATGATCATGATCACTCCCGAATAGGGAAATCGGGTGGAAAGGATGCAGAAAAAAATAAAAAGAACAAGATCAACCATGGCAGAGATCATCTGGACCGGGACCAGCGGGATATTCCGGAGCTCAGGATTTTCTCTCCAGACCCTTGCTTCAGGATCAAGGTAAATAAATCCAAACCGGCTGAAGGTTGGTTTGCCTGTACAACATCCATAGTTGAAGCACCCAAGCCGGCCGATGAACATGGTGGCTATTCCTCCGTAGCAAACAGCATCTCCCAGTGTCGCAAAAGGAATACGCTCAAACGCACAGATAAAAATAGTCCCCAAAATAAAGCCTACGACGCCTCCCTGCTGATAAAATGAAGTTTGATTCATGTAGTAACGGAAATTGCGGAAATATTCAGTGATTCCGATGGGGAGGATCGTATAAAATTTGGCAAAAAGCAGATTAATAATGACAAGGAATGACACCATCCGCCAGCAGGAGCTGCTTACCGGGAATCCCTTCGTGTAAAGGAAATATAAAAAAACACTGTAGCCTGCAACAGAACCCAATGCCGCAAACAAACCAAAAGTCACCAGGTTAAATGACCGGCCATGCCAGAATACCACCGGGAGGTTTACGCAACCAGGTGCTTTTTTAAATAAAGTGAACATCTTTTATTGAATATTGAGATAAAGGTAAAAAAACTGGGACAACCAATCTGTTTATTTGATCCAATCGTTCAAAAAAATAAATTGTACTTTTACATCCCTTGTTTTGGTAAATCCAACATTCACCGACACCTCCCCCTATGAAGACAATGCAGCCATTTTTTTATGTATGTGGACTTTTTCTGATAACCGCGATGTTTGCCACGGCCCAGGTTACAAAGCATGACCGTACGGGCCATGAAAAGGTAAACCGCATGATCGACAACATGGGATACTGGCAGCGTTGTGCCAGAGAGGGACTCGTACCGGTTGCTCCCTTCACCCGTATCCCGGCCGCAATATATACCGGAAGCAGGCTGATCGGAAAAGGTCTTCGTGAGATCGACTCTCCCGATATCTGCATCACAACGGAACCCTCATTGTCGACCCAGAGTGAAAATTCCCTTGTGATGGATCCCGGCAATGAAAATGCGTTGATGAATTCCAACAACTCCACCCCCCAACCCAGCAATGGCAGTGTGAAAGGCGCGGATGCCCTGATCTCGCCCGATGCTGGTGAAAGCTGGTCGGGAACGGTTGAGGGCGCAGGTGGGTCCAATTCGGGAGACCCCGCCGCCGTGATCGACCTGAACGGAAGGTATTTTATCGGATTTATCGACAATGCCTACGGACAAAGTGTTGCCTATTCCGATAACCAGGGAGGAACCTGGACCACCTCCGTCGCCGGAATCAAACCTTCGGGCGGTTCAAGCATGCTGGATAAAAATCACCTGTGGGCCGACATCAGCCCCACCAGCCCTTTCAAAGGGAACATCTATGATGCCTGGACAGCTTTTGGCGGATCGAACAACAAGCATGTGGAGATATCAAGATCCATAACCAATGGATCTTCCTGGGAACCCCCTGTCAAGATCAGCGGCGCGCTGACGGGTAAATTATTTCATGGCGTCAATCTTAAAACAGGCCCCGATGGTGAAGTGTATGCAGCATTCACCATCTATGATAAAACGGCTCCTCTGGCCGAAAGCGCCATGGCCTTTGCCAAATCGCTGGATGGCGGCATCACCTGGCAACCGGCCATCCGCGCCGTCGACAGCATCATGGGAATCCGCGACGAGGGGGTCACCCAGAACATGCGGGTCAACTCCTTCCCGTGCATGGCCGTCGACCTGAGCAACGGCGCCCATCGCGGAACCATCTATATCGTATGGTCCAACATCGGGGTGCCCGGAATAAATACCGGCCCGGGATGCGACATTTACCTTATCAAATCGACTGACAAAGGAGATACCTGGTCGGCCCCGGTAAAAGTAAACACCGATCTGCCCGCCGGGAAACAGCACTACTTTCCCTGGATCACCTGCGACCAGGCAACCGGGATCATCAGCCTGGTGTTTTATGATAACCGGAATTGTGCTCCTAACCAGGCAGAGGCATGGGTGGCCTGGTCGCTCGATGGAGGAGCCACCTTCGAGGATATGAAAGTCAGCGATGTCACCTTCACCCCCTCCCCGATCCCGAATATGGCAGCAAATTACATGGGCGACTACCTCTCGATCGTTGCTTACGGGGGAAAAACAATTCCCTGCTGGACCGACACACGGTCGGGCCACTGCCTGACCTATGTCTCCCCCATCGAACTGGTCATCCCAAGATCATTGGTCATCAATACCAGTAACATTCTCAACGATACCACCTATGGCAATGGCAATGGGTTGTTGGATTATGGAGAAACCGAACTGATCGGACTGAAAATGAAAAATACAGGGATTAAGCAGGCCGACAGCATCTCGGTATCCCTCTCCTGCAGTAATCCCTATGTCACCCTTCAGGATTCTGTTCTTTATTACGGTGATTTTGCGACCGGCCAGGAAAAAACCATCCTCGATGGTTTCAAATTCAGCGTTTCCGATTCGATTCCAAATGGTGAACTGATCCTGTTCACGGTCAAAGCCATCGACCGCAACGACAGCATCACCTACAGCACCTTTCAGATCATGTCGCATGCCCCCGACGTGTCGCTGCTTTCGATGATGATCCTCGATCCTTCAGGAAACAACAACGGGAGGCTCGATCCGGGGGAAAATGCCACCATCCAGATTGAAACAACGAACAAAAGCATCTGGGATGCCGAAAATGTGGTGAGCACGCTCACTTCGGCGAACCCGTTCGTAACAGTAACAGGCGGTCCGGCGAATATCGGGACCCTTCATGCCGGGGAGACCCTTCAGGCCTCCTTCGGTGTTGCGGTGAACCCGGATGCGGCCATCGGATCGGCCGCGCAACTTCAGGACCATACCCTGTCGAAATGGAGGGCTACAGATAAATCCTTCACGGCCCGCATCGGGCTCCTGGTGGAGGATTGGGAAACCGGTACCATGACAAAATTTCCCTGGGAATTCACCAGTGCGGCAGATCCATGGACCATCGACGCGGCAGTAAAATATGAAGGAAAATATTCGGCCAGATCAGGGGCGATCGGCCAGGGAGCATCAACCGGAATATCGGTCCGGTATAACGTAATGCTCGACGACAGCATCTCTTTCTTCCGCAAGGTTTCATCCCCGGACCCGAATGACCTGCTGAAATTTTACATTGATGACCTGCTGGTCGGAATCTATTCGGGAGAGGGGGGAGATACGGCCTTTTCACGCGACGTTTACCCGGTAATGGCGGGTGTTCACACCTTCAGCTGGATCTATGAAAAAGGAAGCGCCGGTTCTTCATCACCGGAGGCTGCCTGGATTGATTATATTGTGTTTCCGCCCAGGTACATGACCAATGTCAGCGCAGGTGGAGACGGGATGATCTGTGCAGGCGGCACCTTCCCACTGAACGGCCTTGTGTTCAATTCTGATTCATTGCACTGGAGTACCAGCGGATCAGGGATATTCAGCAACCCTGCCGTGCTGAATCCGGACTATGTCCCGAGTGCGGCCGACAATTCTGCCGGAAGTGTGAAGCTTACCCTCACCGCCTTCGATCAGAAAATCCCGGGGGCGAAGGACAGCCTGGATCTCACCATTGCAGCACTGCCCGTTGTGAAGTTAGGCAGGGATACCATCCTCTGCGCCAACCGGTCGATCCTGCTGGATGCAACCACGCCCGATGCAGCTTCCTATCTATGGACCCCTTCCGGCAAAACAACCCCTGCCTTGCTGGTTGATTCCGTAGGGACCGGCCTCCATTCGCGGGAGATCTCCGTCAGGGTGACAAATCTCAATGGATGTATAGGAAAAGACACGGTGATGGTCTCGTTCAAACTATGCGCGGGCATCGGCGAGATTGCCGGGGCACGGGTTCAGGTATATCCCAATCCGACCTCGGGAATGGTGATGGTTGAAATGAATACGGCCATGCCGAAACAACTGGATATTGAAATTCTGAATGCGGCGGGCGAGCCGGTTTTCAGTCAAAAGGAGCTTTATGTCAACGGGTTGGTCACACGCACATTGAACTTGTCAGGCTACCCGCAAGGCACCTATTTCGTTGAAATTTCAAGCGGGTCCGAAAAGGTGATCCGAAAGCTGATCCTGCAGAAATAGCCTCTCCCCCGAAGGGAGATTACAATTATTCCTGCGCCCTTCGGGCATCCAGCTCTTTTTTCATCAGCGTGGTGGTTTTGGTGTTGATTTTATAAAAAATCATAAACAAAGCACACGACATGTATAAGATACCAGGGATAACCGAGACCAGCAGTTTAATGCCTGTAATGGCGGTATCGTTTTGAACGACATTGGCTACGAAACCTGATGCGGCCAAAATCCAGCCAGCAATGGCTGCCCCGATTCCCCATCCTGCTTTTTGCGCAAATACCGCAGCCGAGAAATACAATCCTGTGGCACGACGGCCTGTTGTCCATTCGCCATAATCGGCCGAATCGGCAATCATGGTCCAGAGTAAAGGAACAGCCGGGGCATAGGCCATCTTGGCAATGACGTTGAAAACATAAATCGTTGTCAGGTCGGTTACGCCCGGCAGGTAAATGAGCATAAAGAACAACCCTGAAATCAACGAACTGCCTATGAATACATTTTTATTTCCAAAGCGTTTGGCCAGCGGTTTTGACAGGGGCAATGCAACAATCAGGGCAATGGTGCCAATGACATTGAAAAGCTGAACATTGTTTTCGCGGCCCAGGTAATATTTAAAATAATAGGCAATGGCCGCATTTTGCATGGCAAACATGATGAAGGATATGATGCCTACCAGCGCCAGCACGATCCAGGCTTTGTTTTTGAACAGGTTTCCAATGTCTTCTTTCAGTGAATTCACCTGCTCTTTGGGAGGATGAACGCGCTCTTTGGTTGTTTTAAAGGTGATAAAAAAGAATATCAGACTTAAACCGGCAAAAAGAAAAACGGTGTACTGGAATCCCTGGGCTTTATCGCCGCCACCGAAAAACTCGGCCATGGTCAGCGCCAGCCCGGTCACAACAAACTGCCCGGTGAAACCGGCGATGAACCGATAGGTGTTCAATCCTGCCCTTTCGTAAGTATCATCGGTCATTACGGCGCCCAAAGCCGAATAAGGCAGGTTTATAGCAGCATAGGCCGTCATCAGGAGAATGTACGTTGCCGCGGCGTAAAGGATCTTGCCTGTTTCGCCCAAACGCGGTGTTGTAAAGGTGAGAATGGCCAAAACAGCATAGGGAATGGCCCCAAACAAAATGTAGGGTCTGAATTTTCCCCACCGGGTATTCGTTCTGTCAGAAACTACGCCGATAACCGGGTCGATGGCCATATCCCAGAAACGGGCAATTAACATAATCGTTCCTGCAGCAGCTGCAGATATCCCGTACACATCGGTATAAAAAAACAAAAGCCAGAATCCAACCATGTCCCATACAAAGTGAGATGCGGTATCACCCAGGCTATACCCGATTTTTTCTTTTACTGATAATTTTGTTGCCGTCATTCCTCTGTTTTTTTATGAACTTTCTGTAATGCATAATATGCAAGGCGGGGATATAACTGATAATGTCCTTTTTCATCTGTCGGACCTTTGGCACAGATACCAAACCACTCCTCATTCATGTTGTTCTTTCCCGGCCGATAATCGTAGTAACCGCCATTGGCCCAGGAGGCAGCCGTATCATGAACATCCAGGTTTTTGGTTTGCTCATGTTTCCACCAGCCATCGCTGAACATAAAGGTAAATCCGCCGATGCAATTTCCCGATTTACCTGAACCTGCTGCATTATCATAAATTTCTTTCCAGTTACTCGTCAGGAAGGTTGCCTGAGATGGCTGGTCTTCCTGTTTGCTGATCGCATTAAAGGCATCGGCACCAAATTCGGTAAACATGATTGGTTTTTTCCAAACCGCTTTTGTTTTCTGAAATGCGTCTCCGAAAGAAACGCCGCGATACATGTTACAGCCAAGAATATCTATATTCTTACACTCCCCGGCAATCATATCAAGGAAAAGCAAATCCCCATTGCACAGCGCAACCGGGTGAGCACGATCGATGGCCTTCACAGCCAGACCCGCTTCGTCAAAAAGTTTATACAGGGCTTTGGCACGAACGGCCGATGGTCTCTGACCGGCAGGAATATCCTCCGTTTCGGCTCCCTGCCAGAAAAGGCCGTAATTGTTTTCATTTCCTAACAGATACAGAAGCAGCCCCGGGGTGTTTTTATATTCTTCCGTCATTTCAGTCACCTCCCTGAGAAGCATATCGTGAACGTGTGAATCAGCGTAGTCGGTATTCTGAACCCACTGTCCGTTCAATGTCAGGCCATATCTCCCGAAAGAGTGATTTACCATGGTATAAATGCCATAGTTCTCATAAATATAGCTGATCCACTTTGGCTGAATACCGGTATAAACACGAATGGCATTGACCCCCATGTTTTTTAACAGCGCCATTTCCGTGTCAAGTGCATCTTTGATAAAATCATCCGGTTGTTTCCACAGGCTGTATGTATAATTGGTGCCAACCGGGAAGTAATCCCAATTCATGCCATTCATTATAAAAACCTTACCATTGACCAAAAGCCTGGCCCCCTGACTGTCATTAACAACCGATACTTTATCGGCCTGCGCAAAAAGAGCAGGTATTGTAAAGAAGAAAAGAATGAAGGTCAGTAAAGCTTTTTGCATCGCTTATAATTCGCCCCTGCGTTCGACTAACATTTTCCGTATCTCATGTGCCTTTTTCTCGGTAATATCATATTTCCACATGATCAGAATTGCCAGAAGTCCGGCCACTGATGGAATAACGATATCCGCAATCCTGAGCCTGGTAATGGTTTCAACAGACTGGACCGTTATATTCTGATCAAATCCAACCAGGTTCAGCACCACGCCGCTGGAAAGCAAAGCAAGGGCAGTTCCCAGTTTAACCATCCACCAGTAGACAGCGCCGAATGTTCCCTCTTTTCTTGGCATTCCGTTATTTAATTCATCCAGATCGCATACATCAGCCGTCATCGACATCATTAAGGTAAACAGGCCGCCAATTCCGAAAGAAATCAAAGGGAGCGGTAAAAACATCAACCATGGATTGGCCGGATCAAATGCCCACCATTTCAATGAATATCCCACTATGGAGATCAGGGTGGAAATGACAAAAGCATTTTTCTTTCCGACTTTTGTTGAAATAAAGGTAATGACGGGAATTACCAGGAACGCAGTTGCCACTGCACTTAAGGTGCCGAACCAGGCAGGCCATTGCCCTGCGGCGGTGGTGTCGCCTTTGAACAGATAAAAAATAATGATAAAAAAAGCGAACTGGGCAATGGTCTGAAATCCGTTAAATATCAGAAATGTCGCACCACACAGTTTTAAAAAAGGTTTATTGGTGATGATCTGTTTCATGCTTTTAAAAAGAACTTTCATGTTGTTGACAAACTCTTTAATAGAGAGATTGATCCTGTTAGTTAAACGTTCCTGATTAATTTCCTTGCAAAACAAGGCCGGCATGATTCCCAGTATCAGGCACAAAGCGCCAACCCAGATCGACAGGTTGCGGGCCCCTTCCGGAGCAGTTGCATATATATCCGTATCATAAATGATAACCCAGAACCATGGAGCAATCATCCACGCGATTTGCCCCATGAACTGGGAAATGGCCATCAGGCGTGTTCTTTCGCTGTAGTCGGGGGTCATCTCATATCCCAGTCCGATAAGGGGGGCTGCAAAAATGGTATAACCGATGTAAAAAAACAACGACATGATCAGAAAGAAGAAAAAGTTATAGGTCTGACTATTGTCGGGATATAACTGCCACATGATCATAAAGACGATTCCAACGATAAAGGCCCCGATAAAAATATAGGGCTTCCGCCTTCCCCATCTGGATACGGTATTGTCAGACACAAATCCCATCACCGGGTCAATCAAAGCATCAAACAGCCTTGGTATGGCTGCCAGTAAACCAGCCAGCACAGGATTCATTTTTAATGACAATACCAAAACGATCATAAAAACGCCCAATGCGGCGGGTAATAACTGATTGGTTAAATGGCCTGATCCAAAAGCAATTTTTTGTCCCAGGGGTACGATATCTTTGGGGTTTGTTTTGTAATGTTCCATAATGGGTGTTTAAAGAGTGGTATTAAATGAAACTTCTATCCGGGCGATTTCTCCTGTCCGCTGAAATATTCCGGCACTTATTTCTCTGCCGATGATGTGATCTGCAATAGAAATCTGTTTACCGTCGGCGAATGTAACAGAAATTTTATCTTCGTTTGATACACTGTAAACAACCGGCACCTGGCAGAAAGTAAATCCCAGTTGTCCCTGCTTGAGGATGATCTGCTGCTGTTCTCCCTTCAGGTCAAAGTACTCAAACGTACTTTTCTGATTCAGCAATTCAGCTGGATCAAGCAGGCCGGATTGGAATACAATTTCACCGTTCCGAACATGAATACCTATCTCTCTCATCCGGGTAATGAAGTCTTCTTTTACCTGTCCGGTCATGCCTGGCTGCTGCGCCCCTGCATTCCCGGGGGTATGCGAATAGGCATCCGTCGGAAATGCGCCGTATAAGCCGGGTGATTTATGTAACCCTATCCCTGCTTTAATCTCGAAATAGTGCTCTTTAATTTTACCGACAACATCAGGATCAGCGCCTTCATGCACTCCCCTGAACCAGCACTCCTGGGTGGCAAGCAATAATTTGGAAACCATGTGCCAGTATATGCTTCCCAATCCTTCGTAACCATAAAAGGTACCCGAGCGGCCGGTGAACGACTGGTGATCGAAAAGCTCTTCGAAAATGGCCAGGACCTTCTCCTTTTCTTCGGCAAGCAGCGAACCGTAGGCAGCAGAATCGAGGTGGTCAAGGGCTTTTTCCAGTACGGCCGCATTGCGGAATGTCCCGTGAAAATGAAAATTACCCACGTCATCCTTACTCAGAATTGTTGCATCGGAACTGGCGATTAATTTGCTCAGAAGTTTTGATTCCTGAACCCTGCGGGCAGGGATATTGTTTTTCAGGGTAAAAAGAGGCAGTTGCCTGTCGGGATAAAGCAGGTAACTGGACTGATCACGACGAAACAGACTGCTGCATTTCAGCGAATCAAGCACATCCAGACTTTCCTGAACCGACAGATAGCCGGAACTCAACACTGCCACCTGCCCTTCCAGCATTTCGTACAGATGCCTGATGGATATGCTGTTTTCGGAGAAGGAAATCAGGTTGTAGGCATGATAAAGTCCGTCCCCGCGTTTGTTCACTTTGATGCTCTGATCCATATAATCCAACGCGAGCTGCATAAATTCAGACAGGGCTTTGACCTGAACAGGCTTTTTCGTGCCCGAAAAGGATTTTTCGTAGATCGTGTTTCTGTAATCGCTCCCTGCCTCACCAAGACCATCGGTAAAACGGCGCCTTTCGGCATTTGAAAACCCGGTTTGGAGCAAAGCAGTATTTTCAGCAAAAAGAGTAAATATCCTGCTGAATAGTGTTTCAACTTCTTCTGCTACAGGTATTTCAATACTGCCGGATTCATTGAACCGTTCGGACCAGAATTTCAGGAAACGTCTTAAATAACAGAGCGTAACCATCGAAGCCCCGTTGCCCACGAGGGCATTGTTGGCATCATTCCATTCGGGGCGCTGGGTGTTGAGCCAGATACCGGCTTCGGGTAAGAAGTTGCTGATCTTGGCCAACAGGGTGACCAGGATCTTTTCGGTCAGGTTCACCCGGTAGATCTCATGATCCCTTCCTCTCAGCAATGCGCCGTCGGCCCCTGTTTTCCTGGTCAGTTCCCTGATTTTTTTATTTAATTCGAAATCAAAGACAATGGTTTCCTTAGGCGTTTTTAGAATTCCGGCATACGGTTTTATGTGGTAAGGCACATGGGCATAAACAAACATCTCCTTTTTCAACAAGGCATCCAGGGTGCCCGGATGAAATTCATCCGATAACTCGAGAAACTTCTGGAGGTAAATAATCTGGTGATCTCCCCAGTAGCCAATGTAAGCCCACGGGTCGTGCGGGTCGGGACATTCCCAATCCATCCCTTCGCGGGTTATGCGATAGGGATTATAGCCGTCGGCCGTGGTGGCATTGACGAATTTACTGATCATGCCTTCAATGAACTCAGGATAGGAAAGGCTGAGGGCTTCCCAATTTTGAAAAATATCGCGCCAGTTTCCCTGGTAATTCAATTTTACCGAGCCGTCCGGGTTTTTTGTTTCAATCGAGAACTGGTTCCAAGGGCGGCTTGGATCGCCATGCCTGCGGCTGAAGGTGAGGGGCAGGTATTCAGAGCAGATCCGGACCAGGTTAAAATCACCGGTGCTTTCGGCAAGCCTGATCAGTTCAATATACGCGATCGTTTCAGGGAGCTGACTGAGCCATGCTGCATGTTTTGCTGATAGCTCCCTGTTTATTTGTGCCATAAACAGAACAAAGTCTGTTTTATCAAGGGTATAATTGGAGGTAAAAATCCCACCCCGCATGATGCTGAACAGGGTATTGGAAAAATGACGGGCATCGTTTAACGTATCCTGGCCCATCTGCATTCCATCGGCTTTGGAAACAATTTTCTTCAGGTTCGATGTTCCTTTTTCGATATCGGCTTCAACCAGTTGTTTCATGTTATCCCTGGTTCTCAAGGCATTGTTGAGGTTTGCCACGTCACCGGTTTCCTGGTTTATTTCAGCGATGATCATCCATTCTTTTTGGGCATCCGGCTGAAGTTCAAGGCGCGTACTCACATAATATGCACCACGTTTGGCCCTTATATCGATTTCCGTCTCAACAGTCTCACCTTGCTTGAATGGCTCAACCTGCCTGTCTGAAATAAGAACCTTTGCCGAGTGAACCAGTCCGCATGACCAAACAGTTGTTGCTTTGAGTGATTCACTGGGTTCGGCGCGATCAACAGGGATTGAACTCAGCATGTACAAGCCAAGTTTGGTTTCTTCGATCAATTCACATTTTTTGTAGGCATCAAGCAAACAACTGAATGCATTCTGGAAATCGGAATCCACGCCATTCGGCAGAATGTTCCTGATCCCGTCGAGTACATCAACCGTAACTGAACCGGTATTTTGATTGCTGATGACCGAGTGCTTCACGAACCCGAACTGCTCGCTGCTGTACCATCCGTATCGGAACCCCACGCCCAGGTCAACATTAATCTCTTCGAAAATGATTTTATTGCCCCAAATGTTCTTATAAAGATTTCGTTGAATGGTGTATATTTTTTCCGACTCCGTTGAAAAAGGTTCCCATAAATAGGTTTTCTCATCTTTGCCGACAAGCAGGTAGGTTTTACTTCCGGTAATGCCTCTGGCATCATGTATTTTATCGACGGTATAATAGGGGAACAACGCGTTATTCCTGTCTTTTCTTCCTGCCGACAGCGCGCCGTTGCTCGAAATAAACATCCAGTGATCGGAACTGCTCACGATGGTCATAAAGAAATCGGGCATCTGGTTGCTGTTGCTGATCTTGTAGAATTTCTCGTTGTCAAGTTCCACAAAGCGGCCATCGACCCTATCACAGTTGTACTTTATCTTAGCGTTTCCCAGATAAATGTCTTTCTTGTCCATCGTATTATAGTATGAAACTAATATTAGCAAACATATCCTAATATTAAGGCGATTAAAAATATTCCGGTGCATCAAATATGCAGCAACTCATTGCTGGCTACTACATCAATATTACATCAGCACTACATCATAAAAATTGCTTTTATTTGATTATCTAATATATATGTTTTAATCAGCTATCAATACTTCATGTGTTTTGCACTAAAAACTCTCCTCCCGTTGGATCACTAAAATCATTATCTGTTTTACCATATAATTTCCAGCGTGAATGGAATGATACTGTAAAAACCAATTTTGTGTAATGTTAAGCCTGTTATGTTTCCATTACGGGCAAATTCAAGGTCTGATAAATTTGCCCATTCGTACACCTTTTTCGTCAACTGTTTTTATGAAATAAACCCCTGCTGACAATGAGGTGACATCAATAATGGCAATTGGTTTGGTGGTTTCCCTATAAATGAGTTCACTCCCATTGATTGTCAATATAGAAAGGTATCCGTTATCCGTGTTGTCAATGGTTATTTTACCGGATGAAGGATTTGGATAGATATGCAATATATCAGCAGATCTGTTTTCAAAATCAGGGAATCCAGCACCAAATACCTCAACCTTTACCAGTTTATTCTGGCAGGAATACCAGAGGTGAAGTCCATCGAACACAATGGCATAGGGTCTACCACAGGACGACACATGCTTTTCAATGGTGGAGCTGTTGGCATCGACCTTATAGATCGTGTCGTTGGGACTGGTCACCCAGATGAAGTTGCCTTGCGTGCAAAGGTTTGAAAATGGCATTGTCAGCGGCCCGATGGTCTTAAGGATGTTTCCGTCAGGATCAATTTTATAGATCTTATTCCCGTATGGTTCACATCCCCAGAAATGATCTTTATCCCACCAGATAATATGCGTATCGAGTCGTGGCAAAATGGAGCTCCCCCGGAAAACCCCGGCAGTGTCAAAATAAATAGCCCTGGCGGGTTCATACCAGCTCCCATTAAACCATTGATCGGTCGATACAAACCAGGGTGATTGATAAGTCAGGCCTCCTGATAAATGATACAGAATGCCTTCTGTGGGGATTCTGCAAAGATTTGAGAATGAAGTATCAGTCGGATTGAATTTGTTAAGATATCCATTATAGGGAAAAGGCGATCCACCGCCCAGTGTAAATATATCATGACCGTCAAAGGCCAGGCCGGAAATTTGAGACGGACAGTTGTAGACAGCAACTTCGTTCCATATCCCGACGGATGTTGCGGGCTGCTGTGAAAAACAATTACTTAATGAGAATATCCAGAATACCAGGATGATCTGAAACAGTCTCATGAATTTTATTTTTTAATAAAATCACCATTCCTTAACTCTCTGAAGGCCATATGAAGTTCCTCCTGCGTGTTCATAACAATCGGACCGTTCCAGGCAACAGGCTCTCCTATTGGTTTTCCGGCAAACAGGATAAATCTGGCTTTTGCGCCCCCCGTTAGCACCCTGACATTTTCTCCCTGACCGAACAGGGCCCCTTCGCCGGCATGCAACGGATTTTCCAGATTTTCATCGAAACCGGCCACTCCTTCGTAGAGATAAGCAAATACCGTATGATCCGCTGCGACAGGAACTACGAGTTCTGCATTTTCAGGCATCTCAACATCAAAATATTCAGGATCGGCGATGATATTTTCTACCGGTCCTTTCACTCCCTGAAATGTTCCTGCCAGAACCTTCACCCTGGTTTTATTTTGGAGTTCAACCACCGGAATCATCCCTGCAGGAATATCCTGGTAACGGGGAGCAATCATTTTAGAGGCCGATGGCAGGTTCACCCACAACTGGAATCCATGCATTCTTCCCTGCTCGTATTTGGGCATCTCCTCATGAATGATCCCGCTGCCCGCCGTCATCCATTGTATGTCTCCCTTTCCAATCACCCCCTTGTTGCCCATGCTGTCACCGTGTTCCACCTTGCCATCCAGCATATAGGTTACGGTTTCAATTCCACGATGAGGATGCGGGGGGAAGCCTGCCATAAAATCATCGGGATTGTCGGACCCGAAAAAATCCAACAGGAGGAAGGGGTCCAGCAATTCCTGTGTGTTATGACCCAGGATCCTTGTCAATTTAACTCCGGCCCCATCCGAGGTGGCCTGTCCTTTTATGATGCGGTTAACCTTTCTGATACTTTTCATCATGCTTTTTCTTTTTGTGTTTCAGCTTCTGATTTTATCCAGCAGCCTGTTTCTGCAAATATCCGGAATAACATCGTCTGTTGCAACATATGATTGATAATCCCATCCCCTTTTTTGTTAAATTTACCACCATATCTCTTTTAGTACTAACTGAATCATCATCCCTTCATTTATGAAAAACAACTACCCGACAGCCAGGAATTATTCGCATGCATCAGCGGTAATTTCTATCTCAATGGTTCTGTTTCTTGGCTTTTTCTTATCCGTTAACTGGGCATCAGCCCAGGCGACCTCACCAGCCACATCAAATACGGATAAGGCAAATTTCTATCAGATCCAGAAAAAATTCAACGATTACTGGAATGGACGGGTAGTTACCAGGGGCTCGGGTTATAAGCCTTTCAAACGCTGGGAATGGTTTTGGGAGCAGCGTGTTGACCGGCAAGGCAACTTTCCGCCAAATAATATTGTTGTCAATGAGTGGGAAAAATATGCCGCAACCCATGCAACCGATTCTCCCCAGGATTCGGCAGCCTACTGGACGGCCATGGGACCCTATGCAACAAAAAGCGGGTATTTCGGACTGGGGCGCATCAACTGCATTGCCTTTCATCCCAACGACAAGAACATCTTCTGGGTAGGAACACCCTCGGGAGGATTATGGAAAACAACTGATTTCGGGAAAACCTGGACGACGAATTTTGACGACCAGCCGGTGCTTGGTGTCAGCGACATGGTAATCGATCCGAAAGATCCTCAAACCATGTACATCGCCACCGGTGACGGTGATGCTGCTAATTCGGTGGGTAGCATGAATGGCAGTGCGCCAGGCGACACCAAGAGCATCGGCGTACTCAAGTCGATCAACGGCGGGGTTAAATGGAGCGCTACCGGGCTGAGCTGGGCTTCCGACAGCAACGTACTGATCCGCCGCCTGGTGATGCATCCCGCTAAATCAAATGTTCTTTTCGCCGCTACTACTTCAGGAATTTACAGGACAATAAACGGAGGGATAAAGTGGGATTTGCAAAAAGCGGGATATTTCACCGATATCGTATTTAAACCCCAGGACTCGCTGGTGATGTATGCCGCCAGAAATCTGGGGGTGGTTTTCAAGTCTGTCGATGGAGGGAACGCCTGGGATTCGCTCACCCAATTCAAAAACGGATATCGCATCATTCTGGCGGTAAACCCAAAGAATCCAATTTTACTGGAAGCCATCTGCACCAATGCGATGGATGGACTTTCAGGCTTGTATCGTTCGACTGACCAGGGAGGTAAATTTACTAAATTTTATCCCAAAGATCCCATTGATTCGACGAGGACAACACAGAATTTGCTGATTATTTATGCCGATACGAACAAACATGCCAAACCCTGGGGAGGGCAGGGAGATTATGACCTCTGTTACCTGATCAACCCCATCGATACCAACGAGCGTTGGGTGGGAGGCGTCAACACATGGAAAAGCACCAACAGCGGGAAGTCCTGGACACTTGTTACCTATTGGAGTGATACGGTTGCCTGCCAAACGGTACATGCCGACAAGCATTGGTTTACCTTTCATCCCCTTCAGCCCGGTACATTCATGGAGGGAAATGATGGCGGGATCTATTATACAAAGGACGGAGGCAATAAATGGACCGACATTACCCGGGGTATGCAGATTGGTCAGATTTACCGGATCGGGGGGTCCTATACCAATAAAAACCTGGTCATTGCAGGGTTCCAGGACAATGGTTCCCAGATTCAAAATGATTTTAACTGGCTGGCTCCCATCGTCATCGGTGGTGACGGCATGGATTGCCTCATCGATCATACCAATCCTTCGGTGCAGTATGCATCCTATTGCAATGGAATAATCTACAGGTCCACCGACCCTTTGTGGGAGAACGACAAAATGAAAACGGAAATCTCCGCCAAAATCCCGGGCAGACCTCAAGGTGCATGGGTGACCCCCTATATTTTGCATCCGAGAGACACTGGTACCATCTATGCAGGGTACCCGGATATCTACAAAACCATGAACGGAGGTTTAAAATGGGAGAAGGCAAACAAACAAAACTTCCCAACCCCCAAACCCAAAAATGATATCCAGATCAAATCCATCGAAATTTCACCAAGCAATCCAAAGGTGATGTACGCGGCCAGGCTTTATGCTTTCTTTAAAACTGATGATGACTGGCAAACATACAAGGAAAAGAAGAATCCTTCGGGACCCGACAGCTGTGTGATAACCATGATTGCCGTGCATCCAACCAGGCCCGATACGCTGTGGGTTTCTTTAGGCGGGTATAAGAACAATAAGAAGGTTTTCCGATCAAACGATGGCGGGGATACCTGGATTAACATCTCCGGATCCCTGCCGAACCTGCCGGTGAACTGCATAAAATATCAGAACAATACCAATGATGCCCTGTATATTGGTACCGATGCCGGTGTGTATTACAGGAATTCAGGGATGGATAACTGGAGGAGGTACAGTCAGGGCTTGCCCAACGTGGTGGTGACCGACCTTGATATTCAATACATGGCTGGTAAGATTCGTGCCTCCACCTTTGGAAGGGGTTTGTGGGAGTCGGAACTCTATGTAGAACCCGGCTACGTCCAGATCAATGGAGTTGCCCTCCCGATCGCAGGTGGTACCGTTACGGGTGCAGGGGTATATGGTGCCGGGGCCACGGTCACCATGAAGGTTGTCCCTGCAAAGAATATGCTCTTCAGGGGATGGTTTGAGAATGATCTGCAGATTGCGGATTCTTCCAAAACAACATTGACATTTGCAGCAAATTCCAACCGCAACCTGGTTGCAGCTTTCGCACAACCGGTAGGTGTTGATGAGCTCACAAACAACCCGGTAAGGCTCTATCCGAATCCAAGCAGCGGACTGGTGGAAGTGGTCGTCGACCAGACCATCAGCCGGGAGATCCGGTCGGTCGTGGTCACCGGAATCGATGGAAAAACAGTGTACCGATCAACCCCTGCACCGGCCGGAGGACGTTTCACTATTGATCTTTCGTCGTGTTTTCCAGGGGAATACGTTGTGACTTTATCCCTGGCATCAGGCAGCATATACAGCAGCCGCCTGGTCATCCTGAGGTAGATGGTCAATCATGAGGGCGAATGAAGCAGCCAGGACATTCCGTATCACGTGGGCCTCCTTATCTCCTGAAGACCATGTATCCATAAGGCATTTGTCATGATTGGCCATGGTATCTCATGGCTACGGATTGAACGGACAAACCTTTCTGCATTCATTGCAGGTATATATATCCCAACCCCTGGCGTGCTCAAGGGTTGAGTGTTTCTGCCCAGGATATCTTCCGCATTAAGCATTGTCAGCAATTGATTATTTCACCTTTTTGGGGATGATTGGATACATCGGTCATTCCTTGTTATAGGCCCTTTTCAATGCTCCAATATCAAACTTGACCATTTCGAACATTTTGGCCTCCACCCTGTGCCTTCTTGCCGGATCATTATCTGCAAAATAAGCCGGCAGAATGGCCGGGATGATCTGCCATGAGATGCCATATTTGTCTTTAAGCCATCCGCACATCTGTTCTTTCCCGCCTTCGGATAACTTTGTCCAGTAATGGTCGATCTCCTCCTGGGTGTCACAATAAACCGTAATGGAAATCGATTCATTGAATTTATGATCCGGGTTGCCGTTCAGGGCAACGAATTTCATCTGGTTTAACCTGAAATCGACCTACATGGCAGCTCCCTCAGGCATTCCGTGGTATTCGAAACCCTCCTTGCCGAACCTGCCGATATAACCGATCCCGGAATCTTCAAAGATGGAGGTGTAAAAGTTTACGGCCTCCTCGGCCTGACTTTCAAACCAAAGGCAAATGGCCATTTCTTGCTGTTTCATAGGCTGATAATCAATGAAAGATATTGAGAAATCCTCAGTTGGTGACCAGTGTAGTTTCTTTTAATACAAGTAAAACAGCGCATCATCTACAAATCATCCTGACCTTTCTGTTGCCGGTCCTTCTTGTCTCGGCCTGTAAAAAGAGCAGTTCCACCGATGAAAACAGCACACCTGAAAAGATAGCGCGCTCGCAGGACAATGGAAAACTGGAGCATAGTCACTGTGCCCTGAAAAAATTTTACTGAAACGGATCATCTCACCACCCCCCGGGCACAACACGACAGGACGCGCCGCCTGGCCCGTCATCAAAATAAAAAAACCGCCCAACTGGGAGCGGTTTCATAAAATCAATCGGGGAATATGTCGGGATTATTCGAATGTGGCTTCGATCGGTGTTACAGGTGACAAAGTTCCATTATCAGTTGTAATTGCATCGACAGCATCCTCAAATTCAGCAAGGACGGGGGTCAGCGGAGCCAGGTCCAATGTTGAAACGGTCTCCATGGCCATATCCTCAAAGGATGCTTCCATTGGAAGGACGGGTGCCAAATCAGCAAAATCATTGAGCATAACAGGTTCCTCAAAGGTTGCTTCCAACGGAGTCGCCGGGGCAAGGTTCATCGCGTTAACTGAATAAGTTTCGTTTGTAACGGGGGCTGATGAATTATTGTTATCCGCCAAAAGAACATTGATTTGAAGGGCCAGAACCGCTGCGAGGATGATTGATTTTGCTTTCATTTTTTGTTTTGTTTGAAATTGATGAAGCAAAGATATATCGGATGGCAGGAGTGGTCGATGCGTTTTCGATTGACGGGATTAACTTCCCGACAGATGGCGGTAAAATCCCGATGAAAATGCAAATGGGGGGTTGGCGATGATTTTATAAATGGATGGAAACGCCCATTGGTTTCTGCTATGATCGCCTCTGTAACCTTTTTCTATACCATTATAGCTGAAGAGTCAGCGTTAAATGCCCTCCAAAACCTTGCTGTATAATTTTCAACAGGGTCGAAAGCCGTATGTCACTGGAATTATTTTCTATTCTTGAAATGTACGATTTATTTGTCCCGCACTTCTCGGCAAGCTCTTCTTGGGTCATGCCAAGTTTTATCCTGGCTTCTTCCAGTAAAACGCCAAGCCTGAAAGTTTCAAACTCTTGTTCCCATTTTTCACGTTTCGATGCTCCCCGTTTACCATACTTATTGTCGAGGACTTCGTCCAATGTAGTGATGTTCTTATTTGCTCTCTTTTTCATTGTTGCATTCCTTCATTATTATAAGCGCCTTCACGATTTCCTTTTTCGGGGTCTTTTGAGTTTTCTTTTGAAATGCATTACCCAAAACCACTAAATTCCCTCAGTCGAAGAAAGAAAATATTCTGTAAATATTGTTTCCATGTTCAACGCGTATTTCATAAAGCCCCTTTGTCCCTTCTACGTGTGCAAAATATTTTTCAGGAACTTGCCGGGTAACCTGAATTAATTTCAAAGTCCATTCAATTTTTGCCTGAACCTTGTCAGACTGCTCAACATAAAAGTCGAGAAAGTGACTTTTATACGCCACTACCTGCCGTTTAAAAGTCACGTGCAAAGTTAACTCATCAGACAACATTTTTCCAAATAATAATTCAGGTTTATTCTAAGTCCAACCTCATTGCCCCCTTCAAATGGAAATACCTTGAAAAACCGGAGTTCTTGACAACCCTCTGCCAATTTTTGTTTACCACAATATCTTTTTAACAATCAACAAGAATAGATGCTCAAATAACTCCGTCGAAGACTGGTCAAAGGAGTGTTTTTTCCACCATGACCATTTTATTGCTTAATCCTGCAAAAACCCAAAAAGTGAACCCCCTGTTAAAACTTTTTACCCTGTTCCCCTGTTTCCATTTTCGTAAAAAGTTTTTCATTCATCCATTGAATTCGGCTATTTTTGCTTTATGAAACCAATCACAACACCTGCCGGGCTCATGGAAACGGTAAACACCTTCCGGATAAGCCGCATGATCCTTTCTGCTTTCGAACTTGGCGTTTTCGATCACCTGTCGGGGGGATGCATCTCCTCTGCACAACTGGCAAACAAAATGGGCAGCGACCCCAGGGCCACCGACCGCCTTCTGAATGCACTGCACGGAACAGGTCTCGTGACGGAGGAAGATGGAAAATTTTCCAATTCAGATTTTTCGGAAAAGTTCCTCGTATCCTCTTCCCGGTCATTCATGGCGGGATTGGGCCATTCAGTCGGGCTATGGAAAACCTGGAGTACGCTGACCGATGTAATTAAAGTGGGTCATGCTGCCGAAGAGATAGAAAAGAACGATATCAACAGCCGGGGAAAGGAATGGCTTGAATCGTTTATTGCCACCATGCATGCGAGGGGTGTTTCGCAGGGACGGGAGATGGCCGGCCTGCTTGATCTATCGGGAACCCGAAGAACGCTGGATGTAGGAGGCGGTTCAGGCGCATTTACCTTTGCTTTTATTGAAAAGAATCCTGCCATAACCGGGGTGATCCTTGATCTGCCCAACGTGGTCCCGATCACGCGAAAATATATCGGTGAGGCCGGTTTTTCCAGTGCCGTTAACGCTTGCGAAGGCGATTATCTTCATTCCGATTTTGGGCAGGGATTTGACCTTGTGCTGATGTCGGCCATCATCCATATCAACAATCCGTTGGAGAACAGCCTCCTGATCAGAAAAGGGGCAGATGCACTGAACAGGGGAGGACAGCTGGTTATCATGGACCATGTAATGAACGAAGAACGAACGGAACCCTTTGTCGGAGCCCTGTTTGCCTTGAATATGCTGGTGGGAACAAAACAGGGGGATACCTATACGGAAAAGGAATACCGCGACTGGATGCATGATGCAGGATTAAGCAGCATCCGCCTGATAACAGCCGAATCCGGAATGCAGATGATGGTCGGGATCAAAGATCTTTCCTGAAGCTTTTATCCTATTCTTCTGTCAACCGAAAAAAAAGAGTGAAATGAGACAAGGAACAGATGGTCACCACACAAGCTGCCTTAGCCTGTGATGATCAAAACCATCGGCCTGTCCAATTACTTATCCAATTTTCGCTTTTCTAACGCTTCAATAGCAGGTAGCTCTTTTTTATATTGCGCTGCATCCCACTTTATCCCCGCTGGCTCAATGTACTCCTGCATCGGGGGAAGCCCAACCCTGGCACGTCTTGCATCAACATTGCCGGGATCCTCCAATGGACAAACATATGTTTTTTTTGTAATGGGATCCATCCCCAGCTGACTTCCATAAATCTGCCGGCGCCCCTCTTTCAGGGCTACCCTGTCCTCAAGTAAAGCCAACTGATCGGCCCTGGCCCTCCCGTTTTTAACCGCCTCTCTCATGATTGGCAAATACTTTTCCTGCGTTTTCAAGTCGGAATGCTGAATCACGGCAAAAAAAGTCGAGTTCCCCAGATCCCCGACTACATCAGCCCCTAACCAGCCATATTTATCAATGATAGAAGTAATCCTGACCGTGTTTATCGAATCTGTTTTCCTGAGTTTTTCTTTGAATGCTTTATCATTTCCTATTGAATCAACCTCTTTTGATTCCCAGCCATATTTTTCAGCAATTGTATTTATTTGTAACCTGGATTTTTGATCATCCGTAAAAATAGTATCTAAAGTGGCAACAAGCTTTTTATTATAATTGGCCTCTTTTTTTTCTTTGTTCGATTTTACAATGCTTATTATCTCCTCCCACCGGGAGTCATCATACAAAGACTTCAAATCGTTATCATTTATCAGCTGATCATCGTCTGCATAATTACCCTTTATGGCGATCATGAGCAGAAGCGCAAAAGCGGAATCCTTTTCATTGACCAATGCCCAACTGCAGGCAGCATTATAACGGTCTTCCACTAATCCTTTGTTCCCGTCTGCAGCGAATGCCGCTGCGTACTTTTTCCCCGATTCCAGGTATTCCCCATTTTGATAAAGCTTGAAGGCCTCATCAATCAGTCTGGTATATTCCCTGCTATTCTGGCCAAAAGCAATATGAACAACCATCAACAACGAAATTCCTAAAAAAATCAAAGATCTCATAATCGATTGTTTTTTCTCAATTCCCGTCAGGCATAAGAAAATACTGACTGTAAATCGTCAGCCCAAATTTCAACAGTAAAGGTATAATATTAATATATGGTTTTAAAGAGGAGAATGCCGGTCAAACCGGAGCATTTGACCAGCGGCTTGTCCACCCAGGCTGCATGCCCGGGTTTCCTCTCGAATGGATCCCGCTACCACTAAGTTTAAAAGACCGTTCTAAAAAGCGGAGAGATTGAGAAGGTTTTATTTTGAACTAAAAAGTAAATTATTATGAAAAAAGAAGTTGAAATAAGAGAGGAAACAGATGGTCACCACACAAGCTGCCTTAGGCTGGAATGGTGAAAAGTAGAAGATTAACCTTAAAAATACTTTCGAGTGACAGGCGCAGCAGCGGTGTGGTGACTATTGTTCCTCAACAATCGACATTGCTTAACCCACAAATTTCACGATATAATACCCAGCCACGCTCACCATCGCGGTCAGGGACGCTCCCCAGGCGAGGTCAATAAAGACAATATTCAGGGGAAAACCCTTCAGGGTTGCATAGTTCGTTAAATCATAGGTGGCGTAGGCGATAAAGCCAAAGATTGCCCCCAGAACGATCGCCCTTACCACAGATTGCTTCTCCACCGCCGGGCTGATGACAAAGATGAAGATTCCGACAATGAAAATAAGATAAAAGATGATGGCGGCAGCCCAGTTCACCGTTTCCGACAGCAGTGCCCCAAGGTATTTCTGGTAGATGTTTTTTGCGACCAAACCAAGCCAAACCATATCGATGGCGAAAAACACAACGGTTGTGAGCAGGTAACTGATGATAATCCTTGGGAAGGTCATATACTGATGGTTTACTGATTTATACTGATTACAAAGTTAGTGAACAATTCTGTTTACAGGCATGTTTTTCCTTTCAGAACTTCCGCGCATCATCGGTGCTGAAGATATCCTGCCGTATATCGGTTGAGATCTGCTCAATGCAGAATGTATGAAACTCAAGATATAGATAGGCTTCATGTTTATAAATTTTAACTTTGTGATCTTCTTGCAGTAACAAAAATTCACGTAAATGAAAATCTTAGTCTTAGGAGCAACGGGCAGAACGGGCGAACTATTCGCCAGGCTTGCCGCTGACAACAATCATCAGGTAACTGCCATAGTCAGGGATAAAAAACGCGGAACCCTTCCCAAAGTAAAATATATTGAAGGTTCTCCGACGGATGAGGTTTTGTTAAACAACACACTGGAAGGAATCGAGGCTGTGGTTGTTTCGCTGAATATCAACAGAACTTCCGACAATCCGTTTGCCAGGGTGGTTTCACCCTTGACGCTTATCTCTGATACTATGAAGGCACTGATCCCCGCCATGGAAAAGAATAAAGTGAAAAGGGTCATAACCATCTCAGGATCAGGCGCAGGTGATTCATGGAAAGACATGCCACTGATTGCAAGGCTTCTGATCCGATACAGTAACATCATGCGGGCCTATGAGGATCATGACCGGCAGGAACAGCTTGTCCGAAAGTCCAGTCTGAACTGGACCATCGTCCGGCCCGTGATGTTAAACAGTAAGGAAACAGATAAGTACACAGCGACTTTCGGAAAACCTAAGGGAGGAAGCATCAGCAGGGCCGGAGTGGCAAAATTTACGCTCGATGCCCTTGAGAATGAAAAATATGTCAGGGATGTTGTGACCCTGTTTTCTTAATCGAAATGATCGGGAAGTAGAGATAAGCGATCAACCGGTTATTTCCGGAACTTTTGCTCCAGGATTTTATGCCGGTATTCGAAGATCTGCCTTACTCTGTGGTGAACGTACAGTTTACCGGCAATCCAGCCGATAAAGGATTTGCCGATTTCGTAATGCAACCGGTCGGTCATCAGAACTCCTTCGGGCACTTCCCTGAAATGATGTTCGTGGTGCCACAGGCGGTAGGGCCCTGTTCGCTGTTCATCTATGAAAAGGGAGCCCTCTTTTATGTGCGTGATCTCGGTGCACCATTTTAAAGGGATATTCAGCATGGGCCGGATCCTGTATGTTATCATCATCCCTTCATACATGATGGGCGGAATTTCTGACGTTATTTCGAACACCATATCGTCAGGGGTGATGGCGTTCAGATTGGAAGGATCCGAAAAATAAATCCAGGCTTCTTCAATGGATATGGGTAAAAGTTGTTCCTGTTTCAGGTATTTCATGGCCTTATCAAATAAAAGGTATTAACCTCCTCCTGCATATAAATCAACGCATAATCAATTTTCCCGTGAACACTTTTTCACCTGAAAAGATCCTGTAAAAGTAAAGGCCCGGGGTAAAATGCTCCAACTTCACCCGGATCACATCCCCGGCATTATTCATGGTCCCTTTGAATGTCTGACCGCATCTTCTGCCCGTGAAATTATAAAACTCCAGCAGGTAAGGCCCCGGGATGGCAGATCGTAAAACGAAATGCACCATGTCGGATGCCGGATTCGGGTAAACGAGATTCTGTTCTATGGTTTTATCCGGCAGCGAACTCGATTTTGAAGGGATATCTCCGCAGGATCCTGTAGTTAGTATGGTGCCTCCCTCTCCAATGGCAAAACCCGTAAATTCATCAATAAAAGTTACGGCATTCAGCATATTGCTTGTTTTTTTAATTTGATCTTCCCATGAAAATCCCCCGTCGCTGGTCTTTAGAATCAGACCATCCCTGCCATCAGGCATCTCCCTGTAACCAACAACAAACCCGGTGTCGGCGTTAATGAAGGATATCTCTCTCATTTCGCTTCCTGTAAACTCGTCAGGACGGGGAATCTCCTCCCAACGCTCACCACCATCCATGGTCTTTATTATCCGGGTATAATATTTTTGGAGCAGCGTATCATAATCTCTTGCAAGCACATAACCGATAGTCTCGTTGTAAAAATAGATCTGCTGAACTAAAAACCAGTCAGCATAGGTTGTGAATTTTGTCTCCCATGTCAATCCGCCATCCCTGGTTTTTCGGATAACTCCGCTCGCCATTCCTTCACCGGCAGCAATCCCGGTCTCATTGTCCAGAAAATCCATTTTATTTCCCATGAAAGGGCTCAGGGGAATAAACACCCATGATTTTCCGGCATCGGTTGTTTTATAAAGGCCATATTGTGGTGATATGAGGGTAATATAGGCAACCTGAAGAGAGGGATAGGAAAGATCTGTCGCCTGCCCGGGAATTTCCTCCTCGTGCCAGGTTGCCCCTCCGTTTGACGTCATGATAACATACCAATGGGAGTTCTCTCCCATAATGGCCATCCCGGCCTGGGAGGAGAAGAAATGGATGTCGAGCGGATGATGGGATGAATCTACGGTGATCCAGGTATTTCCCCGGTCGGCCGACCTGAATACCTGGTTCCACCCGATCATATACCCGGTATCACTGCTGGGAAAAAGGATCCCGAGGAGCTCAGTGTCCATGCCTTTCCTGTGCGACAACCAGGTGTTTCCGCCATCTGTTGTTGAAAAAATGTTACCCCAGTTCCCAACTGCAATTCCATTTGATCCGGAACCAAAGCGCAGGCAGGAGACCGGGTTTAACACCGTATCGGAGACTTTTATCCAGGAAAAGCCGGCATCCGGGGTTTTATAGAGCTGTCCATCCCCCAGCACATAGCCGGTATTGGCTGATATAAAATCAATGTGGTTGTAGTTTGAATTGGCAGGAACTTCGGCATCCGTCCAGGTGATTCCGCCATTCGTTGTTTTGCTGATGAATCCCGTGTATCCCGTTCCGGAGGGTTTTATTCCGGCACAAAATCCGGAATCAGGATTCAGAAAACAGGCAGAGTAAACATATTTTGTTCCTCCAAGTGAGATATACTGCCAGGTGAAACCGCCATCCGTTGTTTTCGACAGGCCGAATTCAGGCCCTGTTGCGAAGGCTACTCTGGAAGAAAGCCAGGAGATGGTCCAAAACGGAAAACCATAGCCTGTGGTATCATGGCTGATCAGTTGCCACGAACTTCCGCCGTTGGTGCTTCTCAGAATAGTGTGATGATTACCGGCAATGTAACCCGTATCATTGTTATAAAACACGACATCGTTCAGGTGGATGGTATCAAATCCTGTCTCAAGCGGTACCTTTTGCCATGATTCCCCCTGGTTAACGCTTTTGATGATGGTGCCATTCAGCCCGACCGCAAAAAGCCACCCGTTTTTTAACCCGGTTATTGAACTGAGCGCCATACTGGTAATACCCGGAACTTGTTGCCAGTTAACTCCCGCATCGGTCGTCCTGAGAATGGTGCCGTACCCACCAACGGCATAGCCTGTCAATGAATCGGTGAAAATGACTTTTGAAAGGTGGTTGCCCTGCGGTGATGGGTTACTCCAGGTCCAGCCGGAGACCTGGGCTGGAGAATTTAACCGGAGCAGTAACAGACCGCCGGTCAGGATCCAAAATTTCAGTAGCGTTTTCATCCCCTGGATAAAAAGAAACTGAACTCACTGCCGCGTCCCGGTTCACTTTCAACATGGATCGTACTGCCGTGGAGCCCGATAAACTCCCTGCAAAGGATCAGCCCCAGGCCTGTACCGCGCTCATTCTCCGTTCCATGCTTGGTGAACTTGCTGTCGACCCTGAAAATCTTTGCGATGTTCTCCGGCGCAATGCCAACACCGGAATCTTTTACGGTAATCTCAAACTGATCGCCCGATTCCTTAACCAACACACTGACAGCACCCCCTTTCGGTGTGAATTTTAATGCATTGGTCAGCAGGTTCCGCAGCACCGTATCGATCATGTTGACATCCCCCAGTGCTGTTTTTCCCTCAGCCCCCGATTGTGTGATCCCGATACTTTTTTTCTCCGCCTGGGTTTTCACCAGGGAGATAGTTTCCCCGATCCGTTCGTCCAGGTTAAAAGGAACAGGCGTGTACTCCAGGGTGCCGGTTTGAGAACGGGCCCAGAAAAGGAGGTTCTGAAGAAGTTCATAGGTCTGGTTGGCAGCATCCTTGATGTAGGTCAGTTGTTTCTCGATCTTATCCGCGTCAAAATTCCGGAAATCGGACAGCAGGATGTCAGAAAATGCCAGGATCGAATGAAAAGGACTCCTCAGGTCGTGGGCTATGATGGAAAAGAATTTGTCCTTCGTGGCGTTCAGGTGCTCCAGTTCCTCTTTCTGCTTCTCAATCTGGAAGGTCCGTTCTTCAACTTTTTCTTCAAGGACTGTTCGCTGCCGGATGAGGTTTCGCTCTCTCCATTTGATATACAGGATAACCACGAAAACCAGAAAAATGAAATAGGCGATGTAGGCAGGCCAGCTCCTCCACCAGGGAGGGTGGATCACGATGCGCAGGCTCTTTCCTGTCTCATTCCATTTACCGTCATTGTTGCATCCCTTCACCGTGAAACGATACTCCCCGGCCGGGAGGTTCGTGAAGGGAACAAACCGGCGTGTACCAAGGTCGATCCATTCATCCGAAACGCCCTCAAGCCGGTAGGCATACCGGTTATTCCCGGGATTGGTGTATTCCAGGGCTGCAAATTCAATGGTAAAGGTGTTTTCATTATAACCAAGAACCACCTCCTGGGTGTCCCGGACATCACGGAATTTTTTTATCCCGCCGGTAATTGTGTAAAACGAGGTGAAGACGATGGGCGGAATAAAGGAATTATCCTGAATCGAATCGGGATAGAAAGAATTAAATCCGTTCATTCCGCCGAAAAACATCTCCCCGTCATCGCTTCGGAAACTTGCACGCAGGTTGAATTCAGGACCCTGCAACCCTTCCTGCACAGTGTAAGTTCTGAAGGTTTGTGAAACAGAATCAAACCTTGACAACCCGTTTCCGGTTGCAAACCAGACAGTATGAAGCCCGTCTTCAACGATTTCAAAGATCCGGTTGTTAGGCAACCCGCTCTCCTGCGAGAAATAGGTAAAAAGGGAGTCTTTCTTTGTAAAACGGTTTACGTAGGTGCTTGTCCCGATCCAGATCGCTCCGGTATGATCTTCACACAGGGAGATGACGAAATTATCGCAGAGCGCGTTGGAAGAACCTTCGGTTTTCCGGAAATGGCTGAGTTTTCCGCTGTGCGGATCACACACATCCAGTCCGTTGAGTGTGGCAATCCAGATGAAGCCATCCCGGTCTTCGAGCAGGGAGTAAACCAGGTTGCTGCTGATGCGGTGGCTCTCGTCAGCCTGCTCTGAAAAATGCTCCGTGGTACCGTTCAGGATGCTGACCCGGTAAAGTCCGTTTTGCGTTCCGATCCAGTAATTTCCATCCCTGTCCTGAATGATCATGAAGATTCTGACCCCTTTAAGATCAGGTAACCGGTTATTCTTAAAGTACGCATTCATTCTCAAAAACCGGTGTTGCACCCGGTCAAAAATGAAAACGCCGTCACGCGTCCCTATCCAGGTACGGTGGTCGTTATCGCCGAAAACCACGTGAACAAAATCATTCGTCAAACGTTGATTCCCCTCCTGGCGGGTGGAGTAATGTTCAACATGGCCGGTTCTGCGGTCAACAAGATTCAATCCCTGTCCCCAGTTCCCGATCCAGAGGATCCCCTCCCTGTCCTTGTATATGGAGGCGATGACGTTCCCCAGGAGATCCACGGAATAGGGAGAATCGCTCCGGCGATACAGGTTGAACTTATGCTTTTTCAGGTCGGTCTTGCTGATGCCCTGAAGCGTACCGACCCACAGGTTTTCAGACCGGTCGATGAACAGGGAATTTACAATATTATGGCTCAGCTGGTTGTTTTCGCTGGTAAAGTCCTCGAAGAAAGGCTGATCCTCCTTCACGAAAGAGAGTTTGTTGAGGCCGCCCCCTTCCGTACCGATCCAGAAGTTCCCCGAAGGGTCCTCAACGACCGACCGGATGAAGTTATGGCTTAATGAAAAGGAATGACCCGGTTCATGGTAATAGGCTGTGAACTGCCCGGTCTTTTTGTCGTACCTGTTCAACCCGTTTGCCGTGCCTGCCCATACATATCCCCGGTGGTCTTCGAAAAGGGCCGTAACGGTGTTGTCGCTGATGGCATTCTTCCTGCCCGGATCCGCCGGGAAAAAGCGAAAAGTCTTTGATTTCCGATCAAAGCAGGTCAGCCCCCGGGTTGAACCCATCCAGATCAGCCCGTTCGTGTCTTCCAGGAGTGGAATCCGGTTGTCCTTGACCGATCCGTCATATTCGAGGGTGCTCGTAAAATGCGTGAAGGTCCCTTTCCCGGGATCATATATTGTCAGTACGGGAGGGGTGTTTATCAAAATCTTTCCGTCTGAACTGACGATGGCATCATAGGGATAGTTTAAAACATCACGGGGGTATCCGTTGGCATAATGGATCCGCTGGAACCTGTTCTCTTTCCTGATAAATCTGTTCAGGCCGCTTTTGGTGCAAATCCAGAGATCCCCGTCCCGGTCTTCGGCTATTGAATAGATCCAGTTGTTTGACAGGGAGTTTGTGTCGGACGGATTATAGGAATACACCTCGAAAGTATACCCGTTGAATTTGTTCAGTCCGTTCTGCGTCCCGGCCCAGATAAACCCCTGGGAATCCTGGTAAAGACAATTGACCACGCTTTGTGATAATCCCTCCCCGAGTGAAAAGGTGGAAAAGAAATACTGCTGGGGCAGAACCGCCAGGGGGAGCAGCAAAAAGGAGATGAGAAGCAATCGCATGGCCACTTGAAGTTATGCTGTTATGATTGAATTTTAGTTGTCCCTGATCATCACCCTGCCGGTGTAGCAGGCGTTGTCCTGTGTCAGCCTGATAAAATAGATCCCGGCCGGAAGGTTGTCGCGATCAAGATCAACTGTTTGTCCGGAGATAGGATTAACCTGTCTTACCTGCTGCCCGTGAGCGTTATATACTGTCAGGCATGCCTCTTTGAGGATGGTCCCGCTCTGAAGTGTTGTCGTTGAACAGAATGGATTGGGATGAAATGAAAGTGCCTTGTTACCGGCGGGTTCATCCACGCCTACATTGCTGGTAATCCGGTTCGTGCCCTGCCATATGCCAGGTCTTGAGCCGTCCAGCATGGTACTGTACTTCACGATATGGAATCCCTCCTGTGTATCGGGATCCATATAGTAGATGTTGTCTCCGCTTATGCCATGCCCCACAACAAAGTGCCCCGATTTATCCTTCCACTCCCAGCGGATAACGAAGAGCCTGTTTTTCTGAATGTCCGATGTGATCTCATCAAGGGATGAAGGTTTACCAAACCCGGTGTTCTGAAGGTTCCCGAAATGAATCAGAATGTCCTGGATGCTGCCGGGATTACCGAAATTGTAATTCCAGTTGTTACAGCCCTGGCTTGGATCCTTGCAACAATCGACTTTCCCAAAATATGGATCTGTGGTAGTCGTTCTCACCCATTCGGCTATCTCGCATTGTGGTTTTACAAAATTGTAATAATCGAGAATCGCTTTGGAACTTGCCGCCCAGCACCATAAGGTCTGTTCCTGTCTGGTTAAACTGACGTTTAATACCTGCTGGGCCGGGGCTGCAAGATAAATACAGGCTTGTACGGCTATTAACAGAATTATTTTTTTCATAGGGGGATGAATTTGGACTTTGCTATTTTGCATTCTTTCCAGGGTTGACCAGGTTCATGGTCTCCCGGTAAAAACCGGCGATGCTTGTCTTCACAGGCATTCCCTCATTCAGTTCATAAACCGGCTGGAGGGAAGCGGTATTGATTTCAATAAAACCATTGCCTGTAATTTGACCACACAGCGCAGTGAAATTTGAAGTGATAAAAACCCGGTCTGAATAGGTGTTCCTGATCATGACACGCTCGCTGATTTTATCGGGCACCAATGTCTCAAACTCCTGGATTTTACGGGCAAGAACGCTCCCCCCCAAATCAACAGCCTCCGCTTTCCCTCCAATGATCTGAACAGTAAGCAGGGTCTGATTGGCACCATCAACTGTAACCGGCACCCTCCATTCATTGCCGGAAAAGAATTCCAATTGATCGTTCCTGACCGAAACATAATAGGTTTGATAGGGCTCCCCGATTTTTATTTTTAAGAAATCACCTCTGCTCCCAAACCCATAATCGTGTTCACTTCCAACCGGGATCAGCTCCAGGAAATACAGGGCTTTCGCTGTTGCCGCTTCTTTAACCAGTAAAACCGGGTTATCATTTTGGGCGGATAGTTTCAGCGCAATGAATACGACGAATAACAGGTAAAAAGCTTTGGTTTTCATGATATTATGTATCTTGATGTTTTGTTAAATACAACCAAATGTACGAAAAGTTGGGGCAAAAAGGCCAAAAAATTGAAAGGCTGGTGACATTATCCGGAAAATTTTTATTTGAATACATGTTCCAGAATGGAATCATAATTATCTTAATTTTATTCATTCTTAGTTCCCGTTAACAAAAGTCTCATCATATTCACCCTCCTTAAGATTTGTTCAATGAAAAAAAAACAAATTTTCCACGCCGTTCTGCTGCTCTTCATCAGTGCGTTGTTCATACTTTCAAGCTGTTCAAAAAAAACGGATGACAATCCTGAGCCAACTCCCGGAACGGTAACCGACCTTGACGGTAATGTGTATCACACCGTAACGATTGGGACCCAGGTGTGGATGGTTGAGAACCTGAAAACCACTAAATATAATGATGGATCTTCCATTCCATTGGTAACGGATAGTCTTGGCTGGCTTAACATGACTACTCCGGGATATTGCTGGTATCATAATGATGCCGCTGCTTACAAAAACCCTTATGGCGCTTTGTATAACTGGTATGCAGTAAATACAGGTAAACTTGCTCCAACAGGCTGGCATGTGCCCACCGATGCCGAGTGGACCATACTTGTTACCTATCTTGGAGGGGAACAATTAGCCGGGGGGAAGATGAAAACTACCGGCACCCTCGAGGCTGGTACAGGCTTATGGCAGGATCCCAATACCGGTGCAACCAACGAAAGCGGGTTTACCGCCGTTCCCGGAGGCGGCCGTGGCAACCTTGGTCCGTTCTACTACGTAGGAGGCAACAGCGCCTGGTGGAGTTCTTCTGTTGTCAACGAAAGCATTGCCTGGTACCGGTACCTGGGTTATGGTTACTGCGGGATTTTCAGATACTACGATACCAAAAATGACGGGTTTTCTGTGCGTTGCCTTCGGGATAAGTAAGATACAGGTTAAGATAAACTTACATTGCAAATAAACAGGGAAAATCAATTCATCCTGCATATAAATCAATGCATGATCAATTTTCCCGTGAACACTTTTTCTCAGGGATCAGCAGGGAGAACAGCACGGCCATCAGCAGTGAAAAAATGAAGCTGGCCAGCCTTTCCGAAATGCCCGTCGGCGCCTCGAAGAAATTTTTCCAGATCACGGTCGATACGGTTCCTGAAATCAGCGAGGCGAATATCCCTGCACGTGAAAACCGTTTCCAGAAAAGCAGCAGGATCAGGGCAGGACCGAAGGATGAACCGATACCAGACCATGCATATGAAACAAGGCCATAAACAGTATCCTTCATGGTAAATGCCAGCACAATGGCAATGGCCGCGACAACAAAGGTCATCCCCTGGTTAAGATAAAGCAGCTTTTTGGGAGAATCCTGCTTTTTCCTTAAGTTGGAATAGATATCCTCGGTGATGGAAGCCGAAGAGACTGTGAGCTCCGACGAAGCTGTCGACATCATGGCGGAGATCACACCCGACAAAAGGACACCGGCAAGCAAAGGGTTGACCAGGGCAACCACCATGACCGGCAAAATCTTTTCGGCATCCTGCGACAATTTTATGGCCTCTTGCCCGAGTACCCCTCCCCGTACAAAGGCGACCCCGAACAGGCCGATCAGAATGGCACCCGTATAGGCCAGCAGGGTCCAAACCGTGGCAACCCATTTTGCAGTCTGAACCCCCTTCCGGTCGCGGATAGCCATCATCCGTGTAAGAAGCTGCGGCTGCCCGGTGTACCCCAGTGCCCAGCTAAGCCCGCTCATCACCAGGATCAGCGCCGCGGAACCAGACAGGCCATGGGTCAATGATAAATATTCCGGACCCGCTGCCTGGATGGACTGAATGATCTGAATGTCGTGGGAACCGGCGACAAGAACTGCAATAATGGGGAAGACAACCAGCGTGAATATCATGAGGATGGATTGAAAAACATCGGTGACTACAACCGCGATGAAGCCGCCCATGACACAGTAAACCGTAACAACCACCGAGCTGATGATGATCCCCCAGAAAGGATCGAGTCCGAAGGTCTTGTTCAGCACTTTTCCCGACCCGCTGAATTGAGCTGCAATGTAAAAGACAAAGAAAAAGACCACGATCAGGGCTGAAAGCATGGCAATGGACCGTTCCGAGCCCGGGATTTTTTTGGCGATCAGGCTGGAAACCGTCATCGAACCGCTCCTTTCTGTTTCGGAGCGAAGCCGGTCAGCCATAACAAACCAGATGAATATAATGCCGGTAACGCAGCCCAGTGCGACCCAGATTGCACTCAGCCCGTCGGAATAGGCATATCCCGTCAGCCCCAGCAGAAGCCAGGCCGATTCTCCTGTCGCCCGCTCAGAAAGCGCCAGGGCCGTTCCGGAAAATTTTTTTCCACCAAGAATAAAACCTTCATGGGTCTTACTGCCTCGCGAGTACCACCAGGCGATCCCCATTGTAATAACAAGATAAGCGATGAATATGGTTATCATGGGCAAGAAAACATTACCAGTACGATCATCAATAATGTGGAAAATTCAGGTTGATCACCATCACCGGTACCTGTTCAGGGTTGAAAAGCAGCTCTTCATACCAGCCTGCCGGGTTTATTGCAGGTATTTCAACGCTGTGCCTTCCCATGATCAGGATCATGGATGCCTTGTGCAGGCTGGCCTGTGATCTGAGTGCGACCTGATACGAAGTTTTTAAGTCAGCTGTTGAGGCTGAATTCGGAATCTGGTCAATATTAAGCCTGTTGCTCAGGTCATGAACGCATACCGACATTCGGTTGATAAGTTCCGGATCTGTTTCGTTGGGCTGAAAGAAAAGTACCTGTGCATCGAATGTTCGGGCCATCTGCCTGATCAATTGTAACTTATCATCGATATCATAATCATCGATGAGCGGAACCACAATTTTTCCGGTTTCATTCATGGGCAGGTTCTGCACAACTACCGTTGGTACGGTTGACTCATAAACAACTTTAAAAATATCGCTTCCAAGCAGGTACTGCCATCCTTTCTTCCCGTGGGTGCCCAATACCATCATATTTGCCCCGATCTCCTTCACTGTTTCGTTGATGGTTGTATAAATCTGGCCTGTCCGCTGGATGGTATCAACCTGTACGTTTTTTGTCTCCCTGTACAAATCCTGGTACGCCTTAAGTTTGTCATCAATAATTCCGTGGCCGGTTTTATGATTGATGATATGGAGAATGCATACTTTGCTGCCGGAGGCGCCGGCAAGTTTGACGCCAACCGAAACCGCATTGTCACATACCGGCGAGAAGTCAGTCGGGACAAGGATGGTTCCTGGACTAAATAACAGGTTTGATTTCATTTTTACAGGATTTATATCAAAAATAAAAATGTCAGGTGTGGCAGGTTTTAACCTTCATTATTCACAAACCCAAATGTCGACAAAAAAGTGATGCACCTGGCATCGGCCGACAGAAAATTGTTTTTACTGATGGGATCATCAGTCTCCGTATAGTCCGGGATTACCTTGTAGAAGAGCGCAGGAACGGTGATCCTGCTGTTCCCGATGGCGGGTAGCCCTTTTGTTAAAACCGTCCCTGTGACCACATAAACCACCTTGTCGTCGACCGCCCATTGCCTCACCTGTGCTTCAAGTTTTGACCATATGCCCCGGTTGAAACTTCTATTCTGCAACCCGGTTGCATCTGTTCATCTTTTTGAATTATTGTGAAAGGGAACCAATATCAAAGGCAAATGTAACAGAGATAAAAAAGCGCTCCATTAAGTATATTCACAACCAATACTGTACATGTTCCCGCCCGAAACCCCCTCCAGTTCTGCTTCTGTCAACTCCATCTCCTCGCCGGGGGAGGGGTTGGATGGCAATATGAGGTAAAAAGTTTTCTGATCTTCTTCGAGCACGATAAGATTCAATGAATCGGGAATTTTCATTTTAAATTCCTCCTGGATGACAGATCTGGGGTCCTCAATAAGTTGCTTTCGAAAAGACTCATCCTTCATCGCTTTTTCGATGAGCGCCTGTTCAAGTTGTTTTCGTGGTTCCATGGGTATCGTCTTTCTTTAAACACAAATATATTTTGAAAAGTTGGAGCAGAAATTTAAAAAAATCAAATTTGGTTCAGCTTTATCCTATGATACTGGTTTTGCTTCCTTTATGGATGTCTTCCCTGAACCCAATGAATTCGGCCCCGCCAGTAACAGATCTTTGGCCATTCTGTTGAACTTCTCTTTCAGATCTTCCGGGTTTAAAGGAGTCTTCAACCACGCCATGCCGTCGAGCTGATCAACCAAAAAGGTACAAACCCGGTCTGCAAGATCCTCTTTGGTTATGAGCTTACATCGCTGAACGCATATGAAAGCCCCTTTCCAGTTAAAATTTATCACCGCCCGAATATGCCTGAGATCACCGGCTGTCATGCATGGATTAAGGTTCAGGAAAAAATTCAGCTCGTCGGCGACCCGTTTTAGTTCTGTTGCAAATTCCTGAAGGCTTGTCATTGCCTTTTGCTGACCTGGTTCCCTGGTAACCTCATGCTCATCATGAAAAACGGAAATGAATATCTGGTCCGACATCATGGGGGGTTTAATGCCCATGAAGTCGAACAGGTTATCGGGCTCGCAGCCTTTCAGCAACTTGTGATATCCGTTCACCTCATGGCTTAACATCATCAGCAGTTTTACCTGATTCATCACCTCCATCCTAAGGGCCCGTTCAAACAGGTATCCCCATTGAAAATCATAGGCCGAAGCGATACAATAAAGGTCAAAGAAATCAGCCGGTGATCCGCGTCGTAAAATGGCCTGCATTTTATTGCACAAAATGTTTTCAACCGTATCGAGTGAAACCACACCTGCTTTCAAAACCGGGCCGGGATAGGCAGCCAGTTGATTGACTAAGGCAATTTTCAGCTCAGCATCATCTGCCACATAAATCCGTAAATAGTTCGCAACTTTCACCATTTTCTCATCCCGGGTGGTGAACTGCTTCTTCAGTTTATTCAGGATCCCGCCGGATACCTGCCTGAAATTCTGATCATGATTCACGTAAAAATCCAGGTCAGGCGTATGCCGGTGTTGAAGATAAAAATTTGAAAGTGCGGCACCTCCCGAAAGATAAAACGGTTCCCATTGACCTGCCATGGCGCTCAGTATTCTATCCTGAAGCGCCTTAATCCTGATATAGTCTATGGACTGTGAAGTATTTTCTTCGCAAATTTTGCATGGAGTCGCCGGCAACAAAGGTTCTGTTATTTATTCTATGAATGATTCATCAGTCCAAATTATGCACGCAGTTTGAATTATTTGCGGATGATCACCTTCCTGTTGATGACACCGGATGTGGTTTTAATTCTGAGGAGATAAAACCCGTCATTGAATTGGGCCGTATGGATGATGCATTCAGGAACAGGTTCGGGCAACGTGATGTTCATGATCTCCCTGCCTTCAATCGTATTCATCCGGTATCCCGAAATGCAGGCCTTCCTGCCATCGGAATGAATCACCAGCCTTTCCGATACGGGGTTGGGATAGAGTGTAATCCCGTCGGGAGCATCCGTTTCATCCATCCCAAGCGGATTCCTTGCAACGCCTATTTTGATCTGGTAAGTCCCGGTTTCCCCGGTATATTCAGGAGAGAGATGGAACAGAACAGTACCTCCGTTGTTCATCACGATGTTGTGCGGTATGGTATCGTCAAATACGGCCGACCAGTTCTTCCCGTCGGTTGAGTATGACCAGATCCCGTCGAGGGTATAGCCATGTGACGGATCACTCCGCTCATCGTAGAGAATACCGGATAAAACATAGGTATATCCCTCGGGCAGGGCGATTTTATAAAAATCATAATCCAGGCCGTTGTGACAATTTGCTCCATTGGTCATGATGACCGCAGGATTTGTTTCGAAACTGACCGGCAGCACAGTAGCAATCTCCGGCGAGTCGTTTGATTCATACTGGTCTGCCGGAAGCGGGACCGCCAGGACCCATATTTTTACAGGATTTCTGTACACACTTGATCCGACCAGCTCCCATTCCGTCGCTCCTTCGGGCAGATACTGCAGTGCCAGCAGGTAGGTGCCGGGATTCACATTCAGGCTTTGCGTGTTGAAGGTAAGTACGTTCGTATGTTCCTGAGATGGAAGGGTAAAACCTGTTTTTTCTTCGATAACATTCACCGAGTCTCCGTCAACATCGTACAGTGAAAGGGCAAGCGTGCCGTGCAGTTCAGCCGGTCCGTTGTTTTTTATTTCAAGCTGAATGTTGAGCGGATTACCCTGTAAAATGATTACGCCGCCACCAATATTCATGTTCGAATACATCTCAATATCATTCTGATTGACGATTTTGATCCGCTTCTCGCTCAGGTATGCATTGGTGTCGATCACATCCTTCCAGTTGCTGTCGCCCGTGCTGTAATTGATTCCGACATAATACGTTCCTGGCAGCATGGCCGGAATGCTTTTATTGGTAAAGGTGATCCCCGAAGGGAATTCGGCTCCGGGCTGAAGGGTGACCCCTTTTAGAACCTGGACATAACCGATAAATATGTCGTTGGTATCAAATACCGCAGCACTAATGTCACCGTTGAAGACCACCGGGTCGTTGTTGATGATGTTGGTATGAAATGAGATCGTGTCTTTATAGCTGATCGTGTCTGATTTAAAGGTGATGGGGGCACTCATGTAAAGCTTATAATACTTATTTCCGCTGCTTTTTGTATTCCATGGTTTGACTCCCAGGAGGGCATGCTGCCCCGAATTATAGGCGCCTGTTCCTCCTCCGATACCACTCGAGCCCGGGTTGAGGTTATCGAGCCGAAAGTCTCCGTCAGACTTTCCCCCCCATCCCCAGTTGATATGAAAAAAATCGCCCATAATATTGGTAGAATAACCATCGAGCACAAAGCAGTGGCCTCCGTCGCCGTCCAATCCTCCATAAATGATTGGCCTTTTTTCATCCAATTCTTTCTTGAGCATGGTAGTCCATACAATATCGTTGAAATTCTCCTTCTGAACTCCCTGCAGGGTGCTTTCATATCCAAAATAGGTTTTAAGGGCATATTCGGTGCAATGAATGCGAGGCAGGCTTCGGGCTGTGATGATTTCGGCCGTACTGCCTCCGGCCGATGCTACATTATAATTCATTTCAACGCTTACCCCGCATTGATACATCAATTCTGCAACGGCCCTGTTTTGTGCCACCAGCATATTTGGCATTGCTTTCCAATCGTATGTGGTATGTGAGAAATTGGCCGCCCGTGTCCCGTATAACCGGGTTATATAGGTATGATGGTTGGTTCCTGAACGAGGCCAATTGTGGTACTTCATGACCATCGCCATGGCCGTTGCAACACATCCCGTCACCGTCCATTCACCGGTAAAAAGATTTCTCGGACAAAATGTATTATAAAAATAGGGCCCCTGGTCCCATTTCGTTGTCATCAGGGGACTTACTCCCTGGTGTGACCCCGGAATCTGGGCAGACGGATTGCTTTTTGAAAGAGAGGCCCATTCCGACCTTATTTGCGAAGTGGCCTCAAGCCCTGCAGTGATCGCATAACTGATCTGATTTCCATAATTCTCCAAACATCCGGCAAGGTTGGCTGGCATGTTATCGGCAACAAAAGCTCCTTCTGATGAACTGGCCAGAACCGGATGTACCACGTCATCGCCTGAAACAATGACAAAGCCCTCCGAGCCATTGATGTTATAAACATAATACAGGGGCGCCTGCGAGGCATTGGATTTTGCAGTGGACGTTGCCTCGGGAGCATAGCACATTTTCAGGAGAGCCGTTTTTCCGTGCTGTGAGAATGCAGGGGTCGAAGCCAGGTAATTGGCCGCAACAATGCGGGCATCCTTTTCCTTAACCGTTGTTCCTTGTGAATAGCCAAAGAACAGAAAGACTGTCAACAGAGTTAATACCGGTTTTTTCATATGCGTGCGTTTTAGCAGAATCGGGAAATGAATGCAACCACCCGGCTACCTGAACAATTCATCAAGCTTGGGTTGTTTGCTCAGGAAAGCATTGATTTTTTCGGGTTGAAGCAGGGAATAGAAACTCATCGCCTCCCCGGGAGTAGAAAAGATCAGGCCATATCCGGAGGATTTCAGCAGGGGCACCTGGGGGTCTACGATGAGATCTGTAAAAATGGCCAGGTAGTATTTTATGATACCATTATCCTTTGTGACCAAAAAAGAGTAAACCGGTCTCAAATGCCGGTTAATGCTCCAGGCGGTCAATGAAGTAGAATCACCGGACTTGAAGAACCCGCCTATTTTCTGCGATTTTGGTATGTCAATCTTTTTTGCAAGATCCTCTATTTTATTTTCTTTCGCAGTTTTAGTCCACGCTTCATATTTTTCTTTCGCCACTAAAAAGTCCGTAAGAAACCCTTCCAGGTTTTTTTTCTGAATGTAAAAGCCACCTGTTTCAACGTCCGTGGTGATGTGCATGCCATATACAAAGATTGAATAGTCATCATCTTTTCCAGGTTCCATCTGAATATTGTATGTAATAGCGTTCATAGGATTGTAATAGGTTGCATATTGAACCTGTGAATAGCCATTGACCAGGCTAAACAGTCCAAATGTGAGAAGGATAAATCGATTCATGGTTGTGTGGTTTAAAGTTGTTCTTTACTTCATCCTGCAAATTAATTCCCCCAAACACAATGGAGAAAAAACGTGAAAATACAACAAAAAACGCGGGAGTACAACAATAATATTGCTTGCATTTCGTGGCATATTGTCGTACTTTTCGGAGATATATGGGGTCGGCAACTCAAACCATTGTTATGAAAAATTTTTTCTTCCTTTTGATTGCACTGTTTTTGGCAAACGGGGTGTTGGGACAGGATTCAAATCCGGCATTGCAATATACAAAATTTGAAACTCCTGAAATTTATCCGGAATTAACCTCCCGAAACCTAATCAGGCATCAGCCAAATCAGCAACACGCATTAATCCAAATATATGACAGCCTCTATTATTGGCGCTGGGATACAATTACCATCGGATGGAAGAACAGTTATAAAGCCATTGATATGGTTTATGATGGCAGCAATAATCTGATAAGCAATATAGCTCAGCAATTTAACAACATCAGTTGGGTAAATAGTTACAAGTACACCAATATCTACGATGCCAGCAATAATCTGATAAATGAAACAGGTTATCTCTGGACCGGAACCGATTGGATGAATTCCAATCAAAATATCTATACCTATGATGGCGCCAATAATCAAACAAGTTTCATTAGCAAACAATGGAATACCGGTTGGGTTAATATTTTGAAATTCACCAATACCTATGATGCCAATAATAATCAGACAAGTTTTTTAAGTCAAAATTGGAACAACAATGCCTGGGTGAATTCTTCGCTCATCACCTGGACCTACGATGCCTACAATAATTGGACAAGCTATTTAAAGCAACAATGGAATGGAAACGCCTGGGAGAATTCCTGGCAATTCACCAGTACCTATGATGTCAACCATAATCTGACAATTGAATTACAGGAAAAATGGACAAACGGCGAGTGGACTAATTTTGCCAAATACATCCATTCTTATGATACGAATAATAATGATACATGCGGATTAGCCCAAACCTGGAACGGAAATGGCTGGGAAAATTATCACCGGGATACCTATACGTACGATGCAAAAGGTAATAATACAAGTTTGACAGGACAAGACTGGAACGGCAGTACCTGGATCTATTCCAATCAGGAACTTTTTACTTACGATGCCAATAATTTCCGATCAAACTATTCGAATAAAAATTGGAATAATGCCGGTGTTTTTATAATTGCCGGTGATAGCACCCATTATTATTATCATACAGTTTCCGGAACAAATGACCTGATATCGCAAGGAGGGGGTATTCCTGTTTTTCCCAATCCGACTTCGGAGAAAATTACCATCTCTGCCGGCAATAATGGTCACATTTCCATCTTCAACCTCAGCGGGCAACAACTCCTGCAACAGGAAATAACCGAACCTAAAACCTCCGTTGATGTCAGTGGGTTTAAAAGCGGGGTATATTTTGTGCGGGTGACAGATGACAAAACCGTCAGGGTGCAAAAATTCGTGAAGGATTGAGGATAGCCTTGAGGGTTTACTTAAAACCTTTAAAATGAAAGCCAAGAAAACGTCGGTGTTGAATAATACCATATTTATGAATCCACGTGTAAACCGGGTCATAAGATCCATTGTCGGAAAGATGTTGATTCTTGGGGTGCTTCTGCCCGCCATGATACTCCTTCCCACCTGCCGGAGGACCGACAGTGATTGAATTTACAGAGGTTAAATAAAAACAGAGTAGCGCAACATGAATACTTCCGGAATATTCGCATTAATG